>Ga0078972_1010582_pt1 | contig 17117 bp, 15 predicted proteins | sample YelNatPaOPGAMG01_FD_67568 | JGI IMG/M metagenome (GOLD analysis project Ga0078972, IMG submission 67568) | Hot spring thermophilic microbial communities from Obsidian Pool, Yellowstone National Park, USA - OP-RAMG-01 (SPADES assembly) (version 2) | ecosystem: Environmental > Aquatic > Thermal...
TAACTACCGCACTTGACATCCTGCTCGGCCTGACCTCAAGACGGCGTTGTTGGCTCGCTTCAGCCAAGGGTGAGGCTGCCGCTGCATGAGCAAGCTCTGGGGTGGGCGGTTCAGCGGCGGTACTGACGCTCTCATGGAGCGTTTCAATGCTTCGTTTCCGTTCGATCGCCGCCTGTACAACGAGGACATCCAGGGCAGCATTGCCTATGCTGGCGCCCTGGAAAGGGCCGGTGTGATCACGGCAGACGAAGGCGCGCTTCTGCGGCAGGGCCTGGAGATGGTGCTGGCGGAGTTTCGCGAGGGTGCCTTCAGCCCGCAGGCTTCGGACGAGGACATCCACACCGCCGTGGAGCGGCGGCTGAGCGAACTGATCGGCCCGCTGGCCGGCAAGCTGCACACCGGGCGCAGCCGCAATGATCAGGTGGCCACAGACCTGCGTCTGTATCTGCGAGGCAACTTGGCCGAGCGCCGCCAGGACCTACGGCGGCTGCAGGCAGCGGCTCTGGCCTTGGCCGAGCGGCACACAGATGTGCTCATGCCCGGCTATACACATCTGCAGCGGGCGCAGCCGGTGCGCTTCAGCCACTGGCTGCTCTCCTACTTCTGGGCCTGGGAACGCGATATCTCTCGGCTGGACGACCTGCAGAGGAGGGCCAATGTGCTGCCTCTGGGTAGCGGCGCGCTGGCCGGCACACCCCTCAAGCTGGACCGGCATGCCCTGGCGCGGGAGCTGGGCTTCGAGGGGCCTTGCCAGAACAGCATGGACGGCGTGCGTGACCGCGACTTTGTCGTTGAGGCGCTGGCCTGGGCGGCGCTTGTATCGGTGCATCTCAGTCAGTTGGCCGAAGACCTAGTTGTCTGGTCGAGCAACGAGGTCAACTTCGTGCGTGTCGCCGATGCTTACGCCACGGGCAGCAGCCTGATGCCCCAGAAGCGCAACCCTGATTCACTGGAGTTGGTGCGGGGCAAAGCCGGTCGAATCATCGGCGACCTCAGCGGACTTCTGACAGTGCTCAAAGGGCTCCCGTCAACCTACAACAAGGACCTCCAGGAGGACAAGGAGGCCCTGTTCGACGCTCTGGATACCCTTGCCCTGGCTGTGCCAATCGTGGCGGGTGTCATCGAGACGCTGGAGGTGCAGCCAGAGCGCATGCTTGCCGCTCTCGACGCCGCCATGCTTTCGACCGACGTGGCCGATTACCTGGTGGGCAAGGGCATACCGTTTCGCGAGGCCCATGCTCTGGCTGGTAGGGCAGTGCAGCGCGCCGAGGAGTTGAGCTGCCAGATCTCCCAATTGTCTTTGGCCGAGTGGCAGGCGATCTCGCCACTCTTCGGTGAGGACGTTACAGAGCTCTTCTCCTGGGAAGCTTCTGTGAACAGGCGCGATAGCTACGGTGGAACGAGCCTGCGGGCGCTTCGAGAGCAGATCCGAGAGGCTCGTGAAAGACTTATGAACCGAGACAGCAGCGAGGTGAAAGCTGACGCATCATGATAGACAGTGAACGGCTTCTGGCGAGTTTCAGGCGGTTGCTGAGCATCAGTAGCCCATCCGGGCAAGAACAGGAAGTCGCGGCTTACTTAGTCGAGCAGTTGCGCGCTCTGGGCATCGCCTGCGAGGTGGATAGTGCCGGCAACGTGCTCGGCCGAACGGATGGGCGGGGAGAGCCGCTCCTCCTCTGCGCCCATATGGATACGGTGGAGCCGACCGATGCTCTGCACGTCGTGGAACGAGATGGCCTGATCTGCAGCGATGGTAGCACCATTCTTGGTGCTGACGATAAGGCCGGCATCGCCGTCGCCCTAGAAGCGGTGCAGAGCGCTCGTGCCCATCCACCGCTCGATATCGTGTTCACGGTGCGGGAGGAGGTTGGGCTTCTGGGAGCAGCCGCTCTTGACCTGAATTGGTTGCGGGCAAGGCGCGGCATTTGCCTCGATGCCGGTGGCCCTATCGGTACTCTGGTCACCAGTGCTCCTTCGCACGACCGCCTGGAAGCGAAGGTAATCGGCCGGGCGGCACATGCCGGTGCTTCCCCGGAGAACGGCATCAACGCCATCGCTGTCGCCGCAGAGGCGATCACGCGCATGAGGCTCGGCCGTATTGACCCCGAGACAACGGCCAACATTGGCATCATCCGCGGTGGCGTGGCGACAAACATCGTGCCTGACTTGGTTGAACTGGTGGGCGAGGCGCGCAGCCATAACGAGGACACGCTGCGGGCGCAGATTCAGGCGATGCGCCAGGCGCTGGAGAGCGCCGCTTCCGAAGCGGGGGCGCGGGTTGAGATCAATATCAGCCGCAACTACACCAGGTTCAGCATCCCCGACGACAACCCGCTTGTCGCCAGCATGTTGGCGGTAGCACGCGAACGCGGCTACCAGGCTCAGGCGATCGCCGGTGGCGGCGGGAGCGACGCCAATGTCTTCAACGCCGCAGGCATGCAGACATTCAACATGAGCGTGGGCATGAACGCGGCTCACTGCAAGGACGAGAACATCGCCGTGAAAGACCTGGTCCAGGCCAGCGAGTTCCTGACCGCGACGCTGGAGCGCTTGGCCGGCTAGTTGGCCGGTTGCTCGCCCCGCTGAAGCCTGGCAGCATCACCACAGGAGATGGCTTGACAGGCACGGCTCAGGTTCCGCTAGCACAGGTGGGGAGTGCGGTAACTCGCACTCCCCACCTGCGTGGAAGGGATGAATTCCGTCCTGGTGTTATGGCTAGTGCGGCTTGAGCCTCGCTAGCTGGCGGAGCGTGGTGCGAAAACGGAACAGGTTGCCGCCCGGGGTCGTGGCGGCTGGGTAGCCGGTCAGCTCGAGCAGGACCTGGAGCCGCGCCGTCTCGTTATGCGAGCGGACGTGCAGGCGCCAGGCCCCGTCGGCAGCCTGGCGCAAATACCAGGTTCCGGAACTATCGGGTGGACCCCTGCGCTCTTGTTTGGGCTGCACTTCGCCTCCGCCTGTTCCAACTTGCTAAACCTATATCGGCAGAAGCGAGCTGAACTTGAGCCGGCTCTGGCGCAGGGTCACCTGGCAGCCATTAGCGTACCGGTGAATCGGGCACCCAGGCGACGTAGCTGTCCCAGCGCTCGGCGAGATATGGGTGCTGGGACTCGAACGCCGCAGCTTGGCTCTCCACCAGGCTCTCGTAGGCGCCGGGGCCGCGGCGGTCAATCTCGTTCCAGAAAGCGAGGCAGCGGGCATAGAAGGGGGTCGCCAGTGATGCCGCCACCTTCTCGGGGTCGAGCTCGGCTTTGTTGAAGCAGACTCCGAAGTCGAGCACTATGCGTGCCCAGAGGTCGTCCGGGAAGGCCAGTGAGTCAGGTTCGGCGCGCAGCATATGAGCTAGGGGCTCGTGGTTCTCCGGTCGGAGGATGCGGCGGATAGTCCTCTTCCAGTGCCGCATGCCCTGCTGGAAGCCGCGCCAGAAAAGCTCTCGTGGCCGAGCCTCGCTATTGCGCACGGCCGGCGCTGGCCCATCGGCGGGCAGTTCCTGGGCCGCATTTCTCGCTCGCCAGAGCCGCTGATGAGTGCTCAGGTGGCGCATTAGCGTGCTCACTGTGTGGCTGAAACGCTGGTCGTAAGCGCTGCTGCCAAACACGAGAGTGGTGGTCTTGTGGCAGGAAGGCACCTGCACGATTGGCACCCTGCTCGCCAGGGCCATCACCACCAACCAGATGTCGAGACCGTAGCGGGCGGCATCAGTCTCCCACACGTCCTGCTCGGCATAGGCGAGGGCCAACCTACCGGAGAAGGCCCAGTCGCCCGTGAGGGTGCGCCTGGCGCGCCAGCCGTACATGAGCCTGACCATGGGATAGATGAGCAGGTCCTCGAGAACAGCGTCGCTGTCATCCCACTCATGCATGGGCAAGACGAGATGGGCCCGGCCTTCCAGGATCGGCAGCAACATGGCCTGCACGTGTTCAGCAGTGAGATCGGTGCTGGTGGCGTCCAGCACCACGCAGGCGCGGGCCTGCAGGGCCGAGGCCACTTCCAGCACGGCACGCACTGCTGAGCCGTGGCCGGTGAGTCCTTGGTAACCAGTGGTAAAGCGCTGGATCTCCGGTGGCAGGCGCAACCGCATGAAGGCACTGGGCGTGCCGTCCGATGAGTTGGAGTCCACATTCACTAGCACAACGCGCTTGTCCGCGTGGTATTCCAGGGCGGCTTGCGCGGCGCTACGAACAACGCCACCGATGGTACGCGCGTTGCGATAACTGGGGATGCCGATGACGATATCGGCGCTACGGATCTTACCAATCTCCGCTCGAGCGTCATCCAAGAGCGCCGAGTCGAACATTCAGGACCTCCGTCAGAAGGCGAGTATGAACAGCAGGTCATTCACGTTGGTGTTTGTCGGGCCGGTGACGATGAGGTCACCGCTCTGGCGGAAAAAGGAATAGGAGTCGTTGTCTTTCAGATAAGCCAGGCCATCCAGCCCTTTCTGACGCGCCGACTCGATGGTGTCACCACTCACGATGGCACCGGCGGCGTCAGTCGGCCCGTCGCTGCCGTCCGTCGCCAAAGCGGCAAGCAGCACTCCCTGCCAGCCCTCCAGCGCCAATGCGGCTGCCAGGGCCAGTTCCTGGTTACGGCCGCCCTTGCCACGCCCACGCAACGTGACGGTCGTTTCCCCGCCGGCCACCAGCAGGCCCGGTTTGGCCAGAGGCCGGTCGTTGAGGTGCATGTCCTTGGCTAGACCGGCAGCGACTTTGGCCACCTCCCGTGCTTCACCCTCGAGAAACGTGGTGAGCAGTAGCGTCTGTAGGCCATCCTGGCGGGCCTGGTCCACGGCAGCCTGAGCCGCTAATTCGTTGCTGCCGACGATGACGTTGTTGACCCGCTGGAACGCAACGTCCCCGGCCTTCGGCGTCTCCGGCAAAGCGCCCGCAGCCCCAGCCTTCAGCCGCTGTGTGATTGCAGCCGGAACCTGGCCTACCAGGCCATACTTATCCAGCACCGCCAACGCCTGAGCAAAAGTGGTGCTGTCAGGTACAGTCGGGCCGGAGGCGATCACATCCAATGGGTTGCCGACCACGTCGGAGAGCACGAGGGTGAGAACCGATGCAGGCTGAGCCAGCCGTGCTAGCCCACCCCCTTTCAGTAGCTCCAGGTGTTTGCGGACACAGTTCATCTCATTGATGCTTGCACCGGAGGCGAGCAACAGGTTGGTCAGTTGCTGCATGTCATCGAGCGTGATGCCAGGGGCGGGCAGGGTCATGAGCGCCGAGCCACCGCCCGAGATCACGCAGATCACCAGGTCCCGCGGGGTGAGATTCCTGAGGACCTCGGTGATACGTTGAGCCCCACGAACACCGACGCTGTCCGGAGTTGGATGCCCGGCCTCGAAGAACTCGATCGGGCAGGCGCAGCGAGCTTGCATGTCGGCCAAGTCACTTTGGGACAGGACGTAGCCGCGCTTCACATTAACCACGCGGGCTGAGAGGCGCTCGCCCAGGAGCGAGACGACGGCCTTGGCCATCGGCGCCCCGGCCTTGCCAGCCCCGATCAGGACGATGCGATCCACCTGCGCGAGATCATAGGCTCGCCGGCCGGCGTGGACGACGTCGCCGTCGCGTTTGCAGGCACGCAGCACGGCCCCTTCCGGTTCTACGGCTGCGAGAGCGGCGCGCATGGCGCGCCAGAGCAGGGTGCGATAGTCGTCGGCAGTACGCTCGTCTGGCATGAGCACCTCGCCGCCAATGTGGTCAACTCGCCTGTTGCCGGGTGCACTTTGCGCTGAAGCGCGGCAGCCCTGCAACGCTCCGAGTGCCAATGCCGGCCGCTGCGCGGCCAATACTACAGTTATTATACAATCGGCGAGAGCCTGGAAGCTACTACCTGGCAGATCGAGGTAGGCTTTGCTGGCCTTTGGCTGGCATGGTATAAATGGCGTGGAGATTGTCCTGCCCCTGTAGCTCAGTGGATAGAGCAGTGGCCTCCGGAGCCATGCGCGGGCGTTCGAGTCGCCCCAGGGGTACCAGCGGCGCGGCGATCCGCATGACGATGCGGCCAGCCGCGCCTTTTCGTGCCTGGGCGGCATCAGCGGGATCGTCACGTCTCGCTGGGTGGTCTGCTGGCTGCTATAATCCTGGTTGTTGAGGGGTTGCTATGGAGTCCGGCGGTCTCAATCAGAAGATGCTGGAAGTGCGCCAGCTGACCGACGCCAAAGGGTTCTCCTCTGAGCCGGAGCGCTTCTGGGAGATGCTTGCACTGATTCACAGCGAGGTCTCGGAGGCGGCTGATGCCTACAAGAAGGGCAAGGACTACCAGGAGGTTGGCGAGGAACTGATTGATGCCATAATCCGCATCCTGCACCTGCTCTCAGCAATGGGCCTGGATGCGGAGTCCCTCTATCAGGAGAAGATGGCTCGCAATTGGGCCCGCCCGGTGAAGTACAACACGGTAAGGGGAGGTTGATGGGCAAGCCTCGCCTCTACCGAACGAGGGCGATCGTCCTCCGCCGGCGGGATTTCGACGAGTCCGATCGCCTGCTGACCGTGCTCACCCCGGACCATGGCAAGCAGACATTGCTAGCCAAGGGCGCGCGCAAGATCAGCAGCCGGAAGGCCCCGCACGTGGACCTGTTCAAGCAGGCGGACCTGTTGGTTCACGAGGGCCGCAACTTCGGCGTAGTGTCTCAGGCCGAGACGGTGCGCAGTTTCGCCGGCGTCTGCAGCGATTTGCCTCGTTTGGCCGCGGCGCACTACCTGGCGGAGTTGGCCGACTCGTTCCTCGGCGAGGACGACGAAGCTCGCGCCGCTTACGACTTGACCCTGGAGGTGCTCGGCTGGCTTGACGAGGGCGGCGACCCTCAGCTTGCCCAGCGCTACTACGAGCTGCACTTGCTCGACATCGAAGGCTACCGTCCTCAGCTGTACCGGTGTCTCGGGTGCGATGAGTGGCTGGAGCCGGCGGCCAACGTGTTCGACGTCGCCGCCGGGGGGATGTTCTGCCCGAAATGCGCTGCGCAGGCGAGGCAGGGCCGCTCTGTGAGCATCGGGGCGCAGAAAGTGCTGCGCTTCCTGCAGCGTAGCACCATCGGCAGTTGCCGCGGCCTGGTGCTCGGCCAGCCGGTTCAGGATGAGATCGAGGCCCTTCTCGGCGCGTACATCCAGCGTATATTGGATCATCAGCCCAGGTCGCACCGCTTCGTCGAGGCCGTACGTGCTCTGCCGCCGCTGGACCCGGCTCCAGCGCCGTTTGGCGGAGTGGCGTAGCCGGGACATCGGGGACCAGGATCATTACCCCATCACGTCACAGAGAGAGTATCGCCATGGACAAGAACGTTCCCCTTTTCCAGGATGTCATCATGCGTCTGGAGCGTTTCTGGGCCGACCAGGGCTGCCTGATCTGGCAGCCCTACAACGTGCAGGTGGGCGCTGGTACCATGAATCCCGCCACCTTCCTGAGGGTGCTGGGCCCGGAGCCGTGGCGTGTCGCCTACGTCGAGCCGTCAGTCCGGCCAGCCGACGGTCGCTACGCTGAGAACCCCAACCGTTGGCAGCAATACTACCAGTATCAGGTGATCCTGAAGCCCGATCCGGGCGATCCCCAAGAGTTGTACCTGCGCAGCCTGGAAGCGATCGGTGTGGACTTAAGCCGGCATGACGTGCGTTTCGTCGAGGATAACTGGGAGTCGCCGGCTCTGGGTGCGTGGGGCCTCGGTTGGGAGGTCTGGTGCGACGGACAGGAGATCAGCCAGTACACGTACATGCAACAGGCCGGCGGCTTCGTGTGCGACCCGGTCTCGGTCGAGATCACCTATGGGCTGGAGCGCATCATGCTGTTCCTGCAGGGCGCTCGCTCCTTTCTGGATATCGCCTGGCAAGAGGGCATCACCTACGGGGACTTGCTGCATCGCCAAGAGGTCGAGCATTGCACCTACAACTTTGAGCTGGCTGATGTCGAGCGGCTCAGCACGCTCTATCGGACGTTCGAAGCAGAGGCCTTAGCTGCCCTGGAACGAAAGCTGGTGATGCCAGCGTACGACTACGTGCTCAAGTGCAGCCACACTTTCAACGTCCTGGACGCTCGCGGTGCTGTCGGCGTGACGGAGCGTGCAGGCTTCTTCGGGCGGATGCGCGAACTCGCCCACCAAGTGGCCGCTCTCTATCTTGAACAACGCCAGGCTGCTGACTACCCGCTAATGAGGAGGCAGGGGTGGCTCGCCAGCCCTGGTCGCTGCGATGTGCCACCGATGCCTGCTCCTAAGGAGCAGGTGTCCGAGTTTCTGCTCGAGATCGGCACCGAGGAGCTGCCACACGAGGATTTGCAGGCGGCACTGGAGCAACTGCGGCAAGCGGTGCCGACGGCACTGGCCGAGGCGCGTCTGGGCTACTTGGGTTTCGAAGTGGAAGGCACGCCCAGGCGCCTGGCGGTGATGGTGCACGGGCTGGAACCCTGGCAGGCGGAAGAGGTGCGTGTGGTGAAAGGCCCGCCGGCGCAAGTCGGCTTTGGCGCCGATGGCAAGCCCACCAAAGCGGCTGAGGGCTTCGCACTCCGCAACGGCCTCTCGGTGCAGAGCCTGGAGGTAGCGGAGATTGATGGTGGTCGCTACGTCGTCGCCCGCATCCGCAAACCGGGCCGCGCCGCCGCGGAGGCCTTGGCCGATCTCCTGCCACGCCTGGTAGCGTCGTTGCGCTTCACGAAGAGCATGCGTTGGAATGGGAGCGGTGCGGCCTTCTCTCGGCCACTCCGCTGGTTCGTGTCCCTGCTTGGTGATGCCGTGGTGCCCTTTGAGTACGCCGGCATCGTGAGCGGCCGCCGCACGCGTTTGCTGCGTAACGCCCTCAATAACTGGGCTGACCTGGCGGACGCCTCAAGCTACGGCCGCGTGCTCTCCGAGGCCGGCATTGTGCTTTCGGTCGAAGAGCGGCGGCGCCTGATTGCACAGGGCCTGGAACAGTTGGCTGCGTCCGCCGGCGGCAAGATTATGGCCAGCCCGGGTCTGCTGGAAGAAGTAGCGGATCTCGTGGAGGCCCCCAGGCCGATCCTGGGGAGCTTCGCCGAGGAATACCTGGCCTTGCCACCCGAAGTTCTCATCACGGTGATGCGCAAGCACCAGCGCTACTTCGCAGTCGAAAAAGATGGCCGACTGCTGCCCAATTTCATCGCGGTGCGCAATGGCGGCGATGGAAGTGACGACCTTGTGCGGGAAGGGAACGAGGCGGTGCTGCGGGCTCGCTTCGCCGATGCTGCCTATTTCTTCAAGCAGGACCTGGCTCACTCGCTGGAGGACTTCCTGCCTCGTCTGGCTACGCTGACGTTCCAGGAGCGGCTCGGTTCGATGCTGGACAAAACCAGGCGCCTGGAACGGCTGGCGCCGATCATAGGGTCGTGGCTTGGCCTGACGCCAGAAGAGGAACAACTCGTCCGCCGGGCAGCGAAGTTATGCAAAGCCGACCTCGCCACCCAGATGGTGGTGGAGTTCACGTCGCTCCAAGGTGTCATGGGGCGCATCTACGCCTTGCGCCAAGGCGAAGATGAGCGCGTTGCTGCCGCCATATTCGAGCACTACCTGCCGCGTAACGCCGACGACTCCTCGCCCACGGGGAGAATTGGGTTGGCCCTCGGCGTGGCGGACCGGCTCGATAGCATCCTCGGGCTGTTCGCCGCCGGCCTGGAGCCGAGCGGCTCGGCCGACCCGTACGCGCTGCGGCGCAGCGCCTCCGGCCTGGTGCAAAACCTCATCAACTGGAAGGCGCATCTCGACCTCCGCCGTGCCCTCGCCACAGCGGTAGATGGGATGCCGGTGCAGATAGACGAAGCAGTGCGCGATCGGGCCCTCGCTTTCATCGGCCAGCGGCTGCGCGTATATCTGATGGAACAGGGCCTGCGCTACGACGTGTGCGACGCCGCGTTGGCGGAGCGGATGGCCGATCCATATGCTGCGTGGGTGACGGCCAGCCAGCTGCAGTTCTGGGTAGCGTCACCTGGCTGGATGGATACCCTGAACGCCTACGCACGCTGCAAACGCATAACACGCGATGTCAGCGAACAATATCAGTTGCGGCCGGAGGAACTGGGGGAAAGCGCCAGCCGTGAGCTTTACCAGGCCTGGTGGCAGCACGGGCGCAATATCTCTCCGAGCAGTTCGGTTGACGACCTGGTGCGGGCCCTGCAAGCGCTTACGCCCGCCATCAACCGCTTCTTCGATGAAGTGCTGGTGATGGCCGACGATCCGGCGTTGAGGCGAAACCGCCTGGCCCTGGTGCAGGCCATCGCCAAGCTGCCTAGTGGCATTGCCGATCTCAGCCGGCTGGAAGGATTCTAGAGTACAGTTGTGACAGACCATAGGGACGATGACCGCCTGGTTCGAGCGGTCAGCAGTGTGCTTGAGAGGGAGGGCCTGGACAGCAGTTCCGCCCGGATCGTTGTCGGCGTCTCGGGCGGGCCGGATTCCCTGTCCCTGCTGCACTGCCTGGTCAGGGTACGTGAGCGCTACGGCTTCGGAGTGTGGGCGGCGCACTTGAACCATCGCATCCGTGGCCAGGAAGCGGACGCTGATGCCGAGTTTGTGCGCCGCATCTGCCTCGAGTGGGCGGTGCCGCTTGTAATAGACAGCATTGACGTGCCGGCTTTCGCAGCGGCGAGGCGCATGGCGCTAGAGGAAGCGGCGCGGCAGGTGCGGTACGGCTTCCTCGGCCGCGTGGCGGTGGAAGTGGCGACCGAGGAAGAGCCTGTAGCTGTAGCTGTGGCCCACAATGCAGACGACCAGGTCGAGACGGTCCTGATGCACTTTCTGCGGGGGTCCGGCCTGGCCGGAATGCGCGGAATGCTCCCCAGCGTGCCGCTGGCCAGCCTGCATCTTCCCGAAGCGAATCCGGCGCTCGAGCGCGTCCGCCTGATCCGCCCGTTGCTGGAGGTCGGTCGCGACGAGATCCTGGCTTACTGCACTGAGCAAGGGCTCGAGCCGCGCTACGACCGGACGAACCTGGACACTACCTACTTCCGCAACCGTCTGCGTGAGCAACTGATCCCGTTCCTGGCCAGCTTCAACCCTAACATCACCGAGGTTGTGCGGCGGACGGCACGGCTTTTCGCGGCGGACTATGAGTTCCTTTCGAGCCAGGCTGATGCTGCCTGGGCAAGGGCCTTTCGCGAAGAGGATGTGGGGCGAGTCGTGCTCGAGCGTGCTGCCTTCGAAGCGCTGCCTCTGAGCCTGCGCCGGGCCCTGATTCGCAGGGCCATAGCCAGGCTGAGGCCGGCCCTGCGTAACATCAACTGGATCCATGTCGAGAGAGCAGTCGAGATGCTCCAACCTGGCCGCGGGGCGGGGGCAAGGGCGGACCTTACGGCTGGCCTCGTGCTTGCCATCGGCTATGACCGCTTCGCCATTGCTGAGCAGAGCGTTGCCTGCGCCCTGGGTGAGGACTATCCCCAGATGCCCCCGGGGACGGAGGAGATGTGCCTGGGCGTGCCAAGCTGCACTGACCTGCCCGGTGGCTGGCACGTCTCACTGGAAGCGGTTCCTGCGGACGCCGTCCCTGGAGACGCTCTGTGCCTCGAGGACGCATGGCGAGCATACCTTGACATCAGCCAATGCCAGGAGGGACTGGTACTGCGCACGCGGAGGGAAGGCGAACGCATGCAACCACTGGGCATGGCCGGGCACAGCAAGAAGATCAACGAGTTGATGATCAACCTCAAGCTGCCCAAATCGGTGCGCGAGCGCTACCCGGTCTTGGCCTGCCAGGGCGCCGCGGGGCCGGTGCTATGGTTGCCGGGTCTGCGTCTGGATGAGCGGGCACGGGTGTCTGCTGGCAGCAAGCGAGTGATCGTCGCGCGGATGTGGAAAGGCTAACTGTGGCTGGCGAGGTGAAGCGACGCCTGGCCATGCCGCGTCTTGCGGTTGGCTCACCCCAGCTTGCCGGCTGGCTGATGGCTGTCGGCGGCTCGACCATGTTCTCTTTCGGGTCCGTATGGTTGCGCCGGATAATGGAGCACTACCGGCTTTCGCCGCTGGGGACCATTTTCTGGCGCGATGTCGTGATAACGGCATTGCTACTGCTTGCCCTTGCCGCCCAGGGAGGCTGGCGGATCAGACGGCAGCACCTGCTATGGTTCGTGCTTTTCGGCGTCGTGGGCATCGCCATCAACAATGGCGCTTGGGGATACGCCATCAGCCTCAACGGAGTGACCATCGCCTCGGTGATCGCCTATACGTCGCCGGCTTTCACTGTGCTTCTGGCTCGCCCAATCTACGGCGAGACGATCTCGCGGCGGAAGGCGTTGGCCCTGACGATGGCTCTGGGCGGGTGCCTGCTTGTTTCGCAGGTCTACAACCTTGGGCGGATGCAGGTCTTGACCTTCGGCCTTGCGATGGCGATCGTCGTCACTCTCACGCAGGCGTCGCGCGACCTGATCGGGCGGACGCTGGGGCGGCTTTACCCGGCCTTGACCGGGATGGGCTACAGTTTCCTCATCGGCACGTTTCTCCTCGGGGTGACCCAGGCCATATGGGGCGTCCGCACAACCGCACCCATCCAGGGCTGGCTGGAACTCATTGGGATGTCGGCCTGCATTGCGGTCGGCTACGTTGGCTACCTGGGCGCCCTGAGACGGCTGCCGGCAGGATTGGTGGCCATACTGACCCTGACGGAGGCCGTCGTCTCGTCCGTCTTGGCGCACTTCATCTACGGCGAAAGGCTGGCGCCGCCACAACTCGTGGGCGCCTTGTTGGTGCTTGTTGGCGTCGCGCTGCTTCAGTTAGGCAATGGCCAGAAGTAAGTCCCCCCTTGCCGGCCGGATCGTGCTCCACCCGGGGCGAGAACGGAGCGTCCTCAGGCGGCATCCCTGGGTGTTCAGCGGTGCCATCGCCCGCGCCGATTGCAGCGATGGTGACATCGTTGAGGTGTTTGCCAGCGACGGCTCCTGGCTGGCACGGGGCTACTACAACGGTCGGTCCCAAATCTCGCTTCGTCTACTCACCTGGGAGCGTGGCGAGGCGGTAGACGAGGCTTTCTGGCGCCGGCGCATCGAGCGGGCGTTACTCAGCCGTGCATTACAGCCAGGCCATTGCAGCAGTGCTTTGCGCCTCATCAATGCCGAATCCGATGCTATACCCGGCCTGGTCGTCGATCTCTATGTGGGCCAGGACGCAGAACGAATGTCGGGGCCGAGGACGGCGGCACTGGTGGTGCAGGCGCTGAGCCTGGGCATAGACCAGCGCCTGGACGGGCTCGTGCGTTTGTTGCAGGAGATGGTGATTCCTGATCGCCTGCCCCAGCTAGGTGGCTGGCAGCAGCTCGCTATCTACGAACGCAGCGACGTGGACGTACGACACCTGGAAGGGCTACCGGAGCGTGCCGGGCCAGTTTTCGGTGACGTCCCCGACCGCCTGGTGATCGAAGAGTGTGGGCTGCGCTTCGAGGTGGACGTGAAGCACGGGCACAAGACGGGCCACTACCTTGATCAGAGGCTGAACCGGGCGCGGGTTGCCGCGTACTGCCGTGGTGAGCAGGTGCTGAATGCCTTCTCGTACACTGGCGGGTTCAGCATCCATGCCCTGGCCGCCGGGGCCAACTCGGCCACGGATGTGGATTCCTCAGCGGCGGCGCTGGCGGCGGCAAAGCGCAACCTGGCGCTCAACCGCCTGGACGAGAGCAGGCATGTTCTGATTGAGGGCGATGTCTTTCAGGTGCTCCGAACTCTGCGCGATGAGGGTCGCATCTTTGACGTTGTCGTTCTGGACCCACCCAAGTTCGCCCACAGCGCCGGCCAAGTGCAGGCAGCCTGCCGCGGATACAAAGATGTCAACATGCTCGGGATGTCCGTCCTTCGTCCGGGCGGCGTACTGGCGACATTCTCCTGTTCGGGTCTCGTGCCGGCGGAGCTATTCCAGAAAGTCATCTTCGGGGCGGGTCTGGACGCTGGACGGGACGTACAAGTACTCGAGCCACTCTCCCAGGCGCCGGACCACCCTGTCCTCCTGGCTTTTCCTGAGTCGGCCTATCTCAAGGGCTTCATCTGCCGCGTCTGGTGAGTGCTCGTCTGCCGTGTTGGCCGGGCGAAGGCCCGTGGCTGAGCAGCGAGGGGCATTTACTTAACGGATGCTGGCGGGGGAGGGGCACCGGGGCCAGGTTGAGCAGGCCATCACTCTGGCCCCGGAAGCAGGGGAACAACGGAGTTCAGGGATCTAGCCAAAAGTATTGCGATCTGGGGACACGCCTACAGCGTTGACCGCTCGGTCCGGGCTGGTCCTCCTGCCCAGCCCCCGAGCCAGAGGCCGGTGTGGCGCAGCCTGACGGCCCAAGGACGTCTATCCCTCTCCAGCAGCTCTAGGAACTGGACTGCTGGCCGAGGTCTGCCAGTAGCTGCAGATACTGCTCTCGTGTGATCTCGCCCCGGGCGTAGCGCAGAGCGATCACTTCCCTCGCAGCCGGCCCTTGATCGGCTTTTGTTGGCACGGCGCTCGCCGAAGCTGGGTGGCGCCTTATGTACCAGGCAACAAGCAGAGCAACAGCCACCAACAAGAGAAAGGCCACGACCAAGCACACCAGCGCTCCGATCAGCCCAGGGCCGCCGTAAGTGTGGACGGGTGGGACGAAATGCCTCGCTATCACCGATTGCCTCCAGATAACGATACGATCACTTTCAGTTTAATAGATAGAAGTGGAGAAACGAGGGGGAAAGTATGGAGAAGGTGTGAAGATCAGACACGTCTAGAAAGCCAGACTTGGATGCAGCCGCTCGCTCACGGCGCGCGAAGGTGAGGATGTGCTTGCGCTGCTGGCCTACGGAGTTGGGCTGGCCTCAACGGTGGGCTCGGGAGTCCGCGGTAGCGGTGGTGACGTGATCACGCAGTAGGCGCCCTCTGGTCCCCATTGCGTGAACCAGGCTGCGTCAGCCGGTGAGAGACGGATGCAGCCGTGCGAGGCGGGGTACTTCCCCAGCAAGTCGAGTTCCTGGTAGACCTTCTGGCCGTTCTCGATGACGTACGGCGCGCCGTGGATCAGAATGGCGCCGTCGCTGTCGAACAGATACCAGCCATTGTCCTGTGTAGTGCCGAACGAGGTGAAGGTGCCGACATAGCGGCCTATCCGGCCTTGCCAGGCAGGGGTGTAGGTGGACTCGGTGGGTTTGCCCGAGCTAATCGGCATCGTCCGCACAAGCACGCCATCCTCGTACACGGACATGGTCTGCAGAGCCTGGTCAATGATCACCAGTTTGCCGACGATGTCTTTGGGGGAAACCGAATGCGTTGGGCTCGCCGAGGGCGCTGGCAGCGTTACAGCCGTTGCGGCGACGGAGGCCGGGGTGGCGCCATCCGGGGCAGACGAGGCGGTGGTCATGGGCGATGCGGTCGGCCGCGCCGAAGGCTGGGGAAGCGGGTGTGTTGGCGAAGCGGCAAGCGCAGCGCCGGCAACGGCTGCGGTGGGGCTGGCTGTTGCCGTGACTGTGAAGGTGGGCCGGAGCGTGGCGGTAGGCAGCTGATCGCGAGTTGTGGGCGACGGTGCAGGCTGCGGTTCTGCACTGTTTGCGGTTGCCGCCATGTTGGTGGCTATCAAAGCCACGACCACTAACAGGACCCACGCGAGGAGTATCCTAAGCCTGCGGTGCATCCAGCCTTGCCTCGAAGTCGCGCAATGCTTTGCGCATGCGTGCCTGTTCCTGGGCGGAAGTGAGGTCTGACTGTGTACGCTCGAGTACGCCACGAACCATGTCGGTACTTCGGCGCAGGTCCCCGGTGATCGCCGCTGGAAAATCCACGGCGGCAAGCAGCCAGTAGACCTCGTCCATTATGGCCAGAATCTGTTCGGCGCGCTCCAGGCTATCGGCCCGGATGAGGTCGAGCACGTGGCGGCGCATCTCGCCCATGGATTCGGCCAGGCCGTTCAAGTATGCTGGCGCCTCGGCCTGGAGGTCGTCGGCCGTGGGTATTGGTTCATTGGCGATCACGGCGTAGGTGATGTTGGCCTCAACGAATTCCTTCAGGGCATCCTGCGTGTAGCCGGCGAAGTAGACATCGGGATGGCCCTCAGTCCCATGCCGCATCTCGCTTGCCAGCGCTGCGGCCTGAGCCAGCAACTCCCTGGCCCGCGCGTGCTCGCGCCGGTGGACGGCTCTGATGCTGTTGGCGCAGAGGCGGATGAGGTCTCGAGAGCGATTCAGGGCAAGCTCACGCACCTGGTTCTTGGCGTCGAGCCGCCTGCTCAGATCCTGGACGATATCGTCGAGGCCGGCCATGGCCTGAGGTCTCCTTTTCCAGCTCGCGTTCAGTTCACTCGTGGTAGAGCCCGCGCAGGGCGTAATAGCGCACGCGCAAGCAGTCCTTGAGGTTGCGCCAGGAGTCACGCAGTGGGTTCACTTTGGTGTTGGGGCCGTAATGCCACTCCACAGGTACCTCAGCCACCCTGTATCCCTTACGCTGTGCCAGGTAGAGCAGTTCGACATCGAAACCAGTGACAGCTGGGGCCTTGAGCAGCATGGCGTTGGGCCCGTACAGGCGGACGGAGGCGAAGATATCCCTGGCAGCGGCGCGCGTGAACCCTTTGAAGCCGCACTGCGTATCCTGGTAGCCCCACAGCATAACGGCGCGCACGATCAGGTTGAAGACGCGGCCCATGAAGTGCCGCAACCACGGTTCACCAATGCGCCGGGCGCCGTAACCCTCGCGCGAACCAATGGCGACATCGTAGCCTGATGACAAGGCGTCAAGTAGCTTGCCAGCCTGGTGGACCGGCGTCGCCAGGTCGGCATCGGCGAAGATAACGGCCTGGCCTCTGGCGGCGAGCACGCCGGTACGCACGGCGAATGCTTTGCCCCGATGGTCATTGCGGATAAGGCGCAACTCGGTGTGGCCGTCGGTCCCGGCTTCGGCGAGCGGGGCAACCAGCGCCGCTGTGTTGTCGGTGCTGCCGTCGTCAACCACTACCACTTCGGATTTGTAGGGCTGGGACTGCAGGTAACTGAGGACAGTCTGCAAGTTGGCCTGTATGACGCGGGCCTCATTGTAGACAGGGATGACGAGTGACAGACGTGGCTCGGCAGGCATCAGGCCCCCTCGGGTAGTGCTCCGCGCGACGCGCTGGCAGTATATCGTAAGCGGCAGACCAGTCAAGAATCGGGTTGGCCCTGCTGGCTGGCCTGGCTGAGAGCCGGCTTGCCGAAGCCAGGGG
>Ga0078972_1010583_pt1 | contig 17116 bp, 11 predicted proteins | sample YelNatPaOPGAMG01_FD_67568 | JGI IMG/M metagenome (GOLD analysis project Ga0078972, IMG submission 67568) | Hot spring thermophilic microbial communities from Obsidian Pool, Yellowstone National Park, USA - OP-RAMG-01 (SPADES assembly) (version 2) | ecosystem: Environmental > Aquatic > Thermal...
ATAGCTTTGAGGGGCTTTGCCCGACGAAGCTTTAGCGAAGTCGGGGGAATTAGCTCAGTTGGCCAGAGCACCTGCTTTGCACGCAGGGGGTCAAGGGTTCGACTCCCTTATTCTCCACCATAGCCCTCCGTAGCTTCAGCGAAGGAGGGCCATCCGAAGCAGCAAAGGACTATGGAGGGAAAAATCCTCCTTCGTTATGGTTGCAGAGGATAAAAAGTTCTTTGACATGTTGGAAAGAGGTTTAATAAGAGATTACTCAAGAAAGTAAAGAAGAGCGAATGGTGGATGCCTTGGCTCTCAGAGGCGAAGAAGGACGTGACAAGCTGCGATAAGCTGCGGGGAGGAGCAAATATCCGTTATATCCGCAGATTTCCGAATGGGGTAACCCTTCCGGCTGAAGGCCGGAAACTCTTCCGAGCGATCGGGAGGGGGCGAACCCGGGGAACTGAAACATCTTAGTACCCGGAGGAGAAGAAAACAATAGTGATTCCCTGAGTAGTGGCGATCGAAAGGGGAGTAGCCCAAACCATGGTAGTTTTGGCTATCATGGGGTTGTAGGACTGTCGATAGGGTATGTTGATCAGAAGCGGAACCGTACTGGAAAGTTGGACCATAGAGGGTGATAGTCCCGTACGCGTAGGGGTTGGCATATCCGGCAGTATCCTGAGTAAGGCGGGACACGAGGAATCCTGTCTGAATCAGCCAGGACCATCTGGCAAGGCTAAATACTCCTGAGAGACCGATAGTGGACCAGTACCGTGAGGGAAAGGTGAAAAGTACCCCGAACAGGGGAGTGAAACAGGACCTGAAACCATTCGCTTACAATCGGTCGGAGTCCCGAGTGATCGGGATGACGGCGTGCCTTTTGCATAATGAGCCTACGAGTTACGTCTCACTAGCGAGGTTAATCCCGTTGACGGGAGGAGCCGAAGCGAAAGCGAGTCTGAAGAGGGCGCTTAAGTTAGTGGGAGTAGACGCGAAACTTTGTGATCTATCCTTGGTCAGGCTGAAGTTCCGGTAACACGGGATGGAGGGCCGAACCAGTGGACGTTGAAAAGTCCTTGGATGAACTGAGGATAGGGGTGAAAGGCCAATCAAACTGAGAGATAGCTCGTACTCCCCGAAATGCATTTAGGTGCAGCCTCGGGCTGTAGTCTTGTGGAGGTAGAGTTACTGATAGGGCTAGAGGGTTTCAACGCCTATCGAACCCTGACAAACTCCGAATGCTGCAAGATGGTGTCCGGGAGTGAGCCTGCGAGTGCTAAGATCCGTGGACGAGAGGGGGACAACCCGGACCATCAGCTAAGGTCCCGAAATGTATGCTAAGTTGGACAAACGAGGTGCGACTGCTTTGACAGCTAGGATGTTGGCTTGGAAGCAGCCATTCATTTAAAGAGTGCGTAACAGCTCACTAGTCGAGTGGTTGTGCGTGGATAATAAGCGGGCATAAGCATACTACCGAAGCTATGGTTTCGACTCGTAAGAGTCGGGAGGTAGGGGAGCATTCCAGTTGCACAGAAGGTAAGTCGTGAGGCTTGCTGGAGCGGCTGGAAAAGAAGATGTAGGCATAAGTAACGATAATCCCGGTGGGAAACCGGGACACCGAAAGACTAAGGTTTCCTGATCAACGTTAATCGGATCAGGGTTAGTCGGGGCCTAAGGGTAATTCCGCGAGGCGGGAGATCCTGATGGACAACTGGTCAACATTCCAGTACCACCGTGTACTGCGAAGGGGTGACGAAGGAGTGTAAGGTCCGCGTACTGACGGAATAGTACGTTGAAAGGCGTAGTTATATCTGCGGGTTAATAGCCTGCGGGTGATGAAACCTGAAAGTACCATGAGCCTTCGGGCGAGTGGATAGAGACCCTGAACATACTTCCGAGAAAAACCTCTAAGCATCAGGTACATGGTGCCCGTACCACAAACCGACACAGGTAGTCGGGGAGAGAATCCTAAGGTGCTCGAGTGATCCGTGGCTAAGGAACTAGGCAAATTGGACCTGTAACTTCGGGAAAAAGGTCTCCCGATGAATAATCGGGACGCAGAGAAATGGCCCAGGCGACTGTTTAACAAAAACACATGGCTTTGCGAAATCGAAAGATGAAGTATAAGGCCTGACACCTGCCCGGTGCCGGAAGGTTAAGAGGGGGGGTTATCCTGAGCAATCGGGAGAAGCTCTGAATCGAAGCCCCGGTAAACGGCGGCCGTAACTATAACGGTCCTAAGGTAGCGAAATTCCTTGTCGGGTAAGTTCCGACCTGCACGAATGGTGTAACGATCTGGGCACTGTCTCAGCCACGAGCTCGGTGAAATTGTAGTTCCGGTGAAGATGCCGGATACCCGCAACGGGACGGAAAGACCCCGTGAACCTTTACTATAGCTTAACATTGATTCTGGGTAAGTGATGTGTAGGATAGGTCGGAGACTGTGAAGCTGCGGCGCCAGCCGTAGTGGAGTCGCCCTTGAAATACGACCCTTCATTTGCCTGGAACCTAATCCCGAGGACTCGGGAGACATTGTTTGGCGGGTAGTTTGACTGGGGTGGTCGCCTCCAAAAGAGTAACGGAGGCTTCTCAAGGTACCCTCAGCACGATTGGTAACCGTGCGTTGAGTGCAATGGCATAAGGGTGCTTGACTGTGAGACTGACAAGTCGAGCAGGTACGAAAGTAGAGCATAGTGATCCGGTGGTTCTGTATGGAAGGGCCATCGCTCAAAGGATAAAAGGTACTCCGGGGATAACAGGCTGATCGCCGCCAAGAGCTCACATCGACGCGGCGGTTTGGCACCTCGATGTCGGCTCGTCACATCCTGGGGCTGGAGAAGGTCCCAAGGGTTCGGCTGTTCGCCGATTAAAGTGGCACGCGAGCTGGGTTCAGAACGTCGTGAGACAGTTCGGTCCCTATCTGTTGTGGGCGCAGGAGATTTGAGAGAGCCTGACACTAGTACGAGAGGACCGTGTTGGACAGACCTCTAGTGTACCTGTTGTGGCGCCAGCCGCACCGCAGGGTAGCTATGTCTGGAAGAGATAAGCACTGAAAGCATCTAAGTGCGAAGCTCGTCTCAAGATGAAATCTCCATTAAGGGTCGTTGCAGACTACAACGTTGATAGGCTGCAGGTGTAAAGACGGTAACGTCTGTAGCCGAGCAGTACTAATAACCCGAATGCTTTCTGAGTCAAAACTTATTAACTCTCTTACCCAATATGTCATAAGGTATTCAAAGCCTTAAGGTGACTATAGCGGCGGGGCTCCACCTCTTCCCATTCCGAACAGAGAAGTTAAACCCGCCAGCGCCAATGGTACTGCATCAAGCGGGAGAGTAGGCCGTCGCCAACCTTTAATCTGAACCCCGGTATACCCGGGGTTCTTTTTTTAAACAACCCACTGACCGGTACCTAAAGCCACGATAGTTTAGAGCAAAATTCCTGTTACACTAATAGATTCGTTGCCAGATATTCCTGAAATAAAAATTGACATACCAGAGCAGGATATTGAAAAGATAACAGAAAAAGTAACTTTTATTGCAGTATAAAACCACACTTTCAGAGGTATTAACTCGGTGAACTAATGTTACGTGACCTTAAGGAAGAACCGGAAGAAGGTACCATAGGTCTTTTAAGAGAAATGATAGATACCTCACTACTGAGTCGTTTCAGGGCAAAACAGGAGAAAAAACAAGCCGGATTTTTTAGTAAAATTTATACCGTTTGTCCACAATATTTGCACTTTTCCTCAGAGCCTCATATGCCTCATAACTTCCCCTCATTCTGTAGGTTATTGATAGTCTGTCTTTAAGCATTTGGAGGTCGTCATTCTGTGCTGTTGTAATATTATTAACTGCAAGCAGGTAGACTCCATTGTTTCCGCTGACAGGTCCGGAAATGGTACCCTCTTTAGCTACGGTTGCAGCTGCTACAAGAGCCGGTTCCACACCCGCACCTGGAACTGTATATGAATTGAAATTGATCTGTTTTGCTTCCATCACATGCGAGCCTGAAAGACCTGCAATTTCCTCCAGAGTTTTTCCTGATTTGATGTGATTTTTTAATTCTGAAGCAATCAATTCACCTTTTTTCTCTTTAATAAGAAGGTACCTGATGTCATTTTCAACATCTTTCAGGGGAGCTGGTCCATCCTCCGTAGCTCTAGTGCAATATGCAACAACAAATTTATCTCCTATCTCAAAAATAGCCTGTTGATTGGCATCGAGTATGATTTTGCCAGGTTCGGCCTGAAAAAGTGACATGATAAGGAGACGCGGCTGAGTAAGCCCGGGAAGACTCTTCTGTTGCGGAGTAACATTTGTAGCAATCCTTTTATTCAGCTTCTCTTCTGCAACTGCTTTATTGAATTTTTCATACGTATTATTTGTACTTGCAAAACGGCTTGCTTCAGCATAAACCTTTTGTGTTGTAAGTGAACTGGGTACAACCTTTCTTTCAATAATTCCCACATTATATTTTCTTACCCTTGGTGAAACGTCAATTATTTCAATAATATGAACCCCAAAAGTGGTTTCCACAACCTTTATGTCACCTTTTTTGGCTGTAAAACAGGCATTGTTGAAGGGTACAACCATGACACCCTCCCTGAACCAGCCGAGATCACCACCATTATTTGCTGAACCATTATCATCAGAATTATCTTTGGCCACAGTTTCAAAAGGCCTGCCTGATTTAATGACTTTAAGAAGACTGTCAGCTACTGTTCTGGCTTTTGTAAGTGTTCTCTCTGCTGAAGGCGAAATAAGGATATGGCGTGCATGAACCGAATCAGGCCGGTCGCCCGCATCAATCAACCTTGCAAGCTTGTATGAATTGTTTTCCAGATAAGGACCAAAAATCTCCTTCCGGTTCTCTTTCTTTACAAAATCTTTCAGTGTATCAGGTATTTCACTGAGAGGATGATAAAACCCGATATGCCTAATATCGGAGGTGGTATTTATAAATTGTTCAGGGTCTTCAGATGCTGCAAATTCATCCTTAATTCTTTTAATCCATTCCTCAGCCTGTTTGTAGTCATCTGCCGAAGGATTTATGTCAAAGGTTACATATTCGATATCCCTCTGAGCCGACCTGCGGTAATTTTCCTTATGGGTATTGTAATAGTCCTGAATTTCACCCGGGGTCACCTTTACAGCAGTATCTGAAACAGCTGAATAATTTTTTACAATAAAGCTGAAATCAACACTTTTTGAAATAAGATTATTTTCAAATTCTGCCTGTCTGGAAGTGATATATAGACCCTTGCCGATAAGATTGTTGAATTTGGTGTTCATTCTGTCGGCAACTATTTGATTCTCAAAAAACAACCAGTATTTTTTAGCTGTTTCATCAGTTTCAGTTGTCTTAAGGAAATTGATAAGAAAGGATTTATTGAAAATGCCTGTCTGCCTGTCGGTAAAAAGTTGTGTGACAATCGGGTGGGGGTTATTACCGAGAACAAGTTCATCAAGCTCCTCAGTACTAACTCCGATTCCCAGTCTGTTGAAGTTTTTGTCAAGTATTTTTTCCCTGATTATTTGTTGCCACATCTGTTCTCTTATGCTCTCAAGAGTGGCTTCGTCGAAGGAAGTTGTCCCCGAAAGCTTATATATTTCCTGCAACGACTGAATCCTTTGTTCATAATCCTGATACATTATCCTTTCACCTGACACCTGCCCGATTTCATAATATTTCCTTTGCCTTATCCTTGCACTTCTGTTACCACCAAAAAAGTCGCTGATAACAAATATGAAAAGAGATAATCCAATGAGTGCTGCAACAAATACTCCTGCTTTCTCTCTGAGATATTGAATAGCTGCCATGTAAATTATGTTTTATTTTTTGTTGAACCTTATTTGTAAACAGGCGACAAATATAACAAAATTAGTTTAAATGAACAGAGACGAAGATATTTCGGATTTCGGATTTTGGATTTTGACAAACGGATTGATTAACTTAACACCCAACCTACATCATTGATCGTAGGGGTATACGGTTTTGTAGATTGATTAACACAAACTTCAATATTGCCCGTAAGGTAAATGGTTTTGTAGAAAGAAAAATATATAAAATCATAAAAAACCTAATAAAAAAGGGGGTCATAAAGGAAAAAAATAATAAAAAACAAAAAATATTTTAAAAAATAAAGGGGGTATAATTAAAAAACATTATTTTTGTCAAAAAAAATTTTATGGCAGAATTAAGATTCAGTGCACTCAGAGAGGTTTTTAACAGAAAACCAGTTGAAATAGAAAATCCACCGGCAAATATTTCTGAAATTTTTGCCGTGAATGTATTTGATCTTTCAAAGATGGAAAGGTATTTACCGAGGGAAGCATACGAAGCTATAAGGAAATCAATGGAAACAGGTCTTCCCATTACAAGGCAGATTGCCGATCAGGTTGCCACCGGGCTTAAGGCATGGGCAATAGAGCGGGGAGCCACTCATTATACCCACTGGTTCCACCCACTCACTGACGCAACTGCAGAGAAACACGATGCCTTTCTTGAAAGGACAAACGGAAGCAAGATGATTGAAACATTTTCGGGTGAACTTCTTGTGCAGCAGGAACCTGATGCTTCCAGTTTTCCCAGCGGCGGTATAAGAAATACCTTCGAAGCACGTGGATATACCGCATGGGATGTCTCGTCCCCTGCCTTCATAGTAGGCTCCACATTATGTATTCCAACTATATTTATCTCATATACCGGCGAAGCCCTTGACTATAAAACTCCTTTGCTAAAGGCACTTGCCGCACTCGACAGGGCCGCAGTGAAAGTGTGCCAGTACTTCGATAAGGATGTTACTAAAGTATATGCTACTCTCGGATGGGAACAGGAATATTTTCTTATAGATGAAGCATTATACTACGCCCGTCCCGACCTTATGCTGGCCGACAGAACCCTAATGGGACACCAGTCGTCAAAAGACCAACAGCTCTCCGACCACTATTTCGGATCAATCCCTGAAAGGGTTATTGCATTTATGAGAGAATTTGAACTTGAAGCCTATAAACTTGGCATTCCGGTTAAAACCCGTCATAACGAGGTGGCTCCAAACCAGTTTGAATGTGCTCCGATTTACGAGGAAGCAAACCTTGCGGTTGACCATAACCAGCTTCTGATGGATATAATGAGAAGAGTGGCACGCCGGCATAAGTTCAGAGTACTCTTCCACGAAAAACCGTTTGCAGGAATAAACGGCTCAGGTAAACATAATAACTGGTCGCTTGCAACCAATACCGGAGTCAATCTGCTGTCGCCGGGGAAAAACCCGAAAACAAACCTTCAGTTTCTTACATTTCTGATTAATGTCGTTAAAGCAGTGCACGACAGTCAGGCATTGCTTGCAGCCAGTGTGATCAATGAACCTAATTCACACCGTCTCGGAGGGCATGAAGCCCCGCCGGCTATTATTTCAGTGTTTTTAGGCAGATATATCTCATCGGTGCTGGAAGAAATAGTCTCAAAGGTGCCAAACAGAAAGATGACACCAATGCTCAAAACTGAAATTAAACTTGGAATAGGAAAAATACCTGAAATTCTTCCCGACAATACCGACCGCAACCGCACCTCTCCATTCGCCTTTACCGGAAACAGGTTTGAATTCAGAGCTGTAGGAGCATCGGCAAACTGCAGTGCGGCAATGATAGTACTTAATGCCGCGGTGGCTAAACAACTTGAAACCTTCAGCACTGAAGTGGATTCATTAATAAAAAAAGGCAGAAAAAAAGACGAAGCCATATTTCAAATCATTAAAAAGTACATAATGGAATCAGAGCGGATAAGGTTTGAGGGTGACGGCTACAGCGAAGAATGGAAACAGGAGGCGGCAAGGAGAGGTTTGCACATCATTAGCAGTGTGCCGGATACACTTAAACTTTACCTTACACCCGAAGGCTACAGTGTACTGGTCGAAACAGGTATATTATCAGAAAAAGAACTCCGCAGCAGGGTAGAGGTGGAATATGAAAAATTCATTAAGAAAGTCCAGATAGAATCAAGAGTACTGGGCGACCTCGCTCTTAACCACATAGTTCCTATCGCAATTGACTATATGACTACACTCCTCGATAACATTAAAGGCCTGAAAGAAGTGTTTGGAGATAAGGAGTTTGAAAAGCTGGCCGGCGCAAGAAAAGAAATGGTTTTAAACATTTCTGACCATATTTCTGCTATTAAAAAACTGGTTTATGAAATGATCGAGGAGAGAAAAAAGGCAAATGTAATTACAGATCTCTATGAAAAGGCAAAAGCTTACGAAGATAACGTTAAACCGTATTTCGAGGAGATACGCGAACATATTGATAAACTTGAAAGAATAGTTGACAACGAAAAATGGCCCTTACCTAAGTACAGAGAGATGTTATTTACAAGATAAAAGATTTCATGGAGGCCTTAATTATTAAAAGTTTAATGTTTATGTAAACTTAGAGGCGTTTTTAACAAATAACATCCGGTTCCGGAATATAATTTTTATCTTATTGGTACGTTTGTACAATAACATCGTTATTTTTACCCCCGGAATCGGACTATGAAAGTGAAACTTATTTTATTGGCGATACTTTTGTTGCAGGTTTTGCCTGTTTCTGCCCAGAAACGCAAAACTGAACGTGCTTATGATTTCTTCAGAGCCGGGGAATATTATGAAGCCATTGATCATTTCAAAAATGCCTATTCAAAAACCAAAGACAAAGAGCGTAAAAATGAAATGATATTTATGGTTGCTGAATGTTACAGGCTTACCAACGATCCCCGGAACGCTGAATTATGGTATAAGAGGGCAGTAAAATCGCCATACTCCCGGCCTGAAGCTCAATACTGGCTAGCCGATGCCCTCAAAAAGAACGGAAAATACCAGCAGGCAATTGATGAGTTCAGAAAATATAAACAACTTGTACCCGGCGACACCCGTGCCGACAGGGAAATACATGCCTGCGAATTGGCCATGGAATGGCTGAGAAATCCGGAGTCATATAAAGTTGAGGAACTGAAAGAGGTAAATTCAAAAGATGCCGACTTTAGTCCGGCTTATGCACGCGATGACTACGGTGTGATATATTTCACCACTTCAAGGGAGGGCACACAGGGAAAGAAAACCCATGGTGCAACGGGCCAGAACTTTACAGATATCTTTGAAACCCGGCTTGATAAGAAAGGGAAATGGAGCCTTCCCGTACCTGTAGAAACGCTCAACAGTGAATTTGAAGATGGTGCAGCAAGCTTTTCTTCCGACTTTAAAGAAATTTACTTTACACGCTGTGAAGCCGGAAAACGTGAAAAGAAAGGATGTGTAATAATGTATTCCACTCAAAAGGGTGAAAAATGGAACGACCCGAAAAACATAGGGATACTTGCCGACACAGTCATAGCTGCACATCCTGCAATTTCGCCGACGGTCTTACTCTCTATTTTGTTTCGGATATCCCCGGAGGCTATGGAGGGAAAGATATCTGGTACGTTACCCGCGACAAACCCTCCGGCCCGTGGTCGGGCCCAAAAAACGCCGGCCCCGACATCAATACACCGGGCAATGAACTATTTCCTTATGTTCGTAACGACGGTGTACTTTTCTTCGCTTCCGATGGCCACATAGGAATGGGAGGCCTTGATATCTTTAAAGCACTCCCGCAACCCGACGGGTCATGGATTGTTCAGAATATGAAACCTCCAATCAACAGCAATGCCGATGATTTTGGTATAGTTTTCCGCGGAACCGAAGAAGCCGGTATTTTCAGTTCTACCAGAAAAGGCAGAATGAATGATGAACTTTATTACTTTGAAAAACCACCTCTGAGGTTTACCGTAACCGGACTGGTTAAGGATGAAAAAACAGGAGCAGCTATCCCCGGAGCAGCAGTACAACTTATTGCCAGCGACGGAGCAAACCTGCAGGCAGAAACCGGGAACAGCGGAGATTTTAAATTCACCCTGCGACCAAACGTAGATTATATCTTTCTTGCTTCCAAAAAAGGCTATCTTAACGGAAAAGAACGCCAGACAACAAAAGGACAGGAAAAAAGCCGCGACTTTATGGTCACAATACTCCTTTCTTCTATAGAAAGACCTATAGAGCTTCCTAACATATTCTACGATTTCGACAAATGGGAACTCAGGCCCGAATCAATGGTTTCACTCGATAAACTTGTAGAAACACTTAACGACAATCCTAATGTAACCATAGAGCTTATGTCACATACCGATTCAAGAGCTTCTGAAGAATACAACCTCGAACTGTCGCAGAAGCGTGCCCAGTCGGTAGTTGACTATCTGGTTTCAAAAGGAATTGATGTTGAGCGACTCTCTGCTAAAGGCTACGGAGAGTCGACTCCAAAAGTGGTTGATGCCGAAATAGCATCCCAGTATCCCTTCCTTAAACAGGGGACAACACTTACCGAGCAGTATATCAACAGTCTGGCTAACGACGAACAACGCGAAATCGCTCACCAGATTAACCGCAGAACCGAGTTTAAAGTTCTCAGAACCGACTACCAGCCAAAGAAGAAATAAAATATCCGCCCAGCCATGAAAAGAATGATGTTTCTGACATTTCTTTTATCTGTCTTCCTGTTTACCGCGGCGGCAAAACCGCCGGTACGGGTTCTTGTGGTAACCGGAGGCCACAATTATAACAAACAGACTTTTAATGAAATGCTGAACAGCCTTGGGAATAAGTTTACTTGGGAGGTTGTTGAGTTTCCGGATGCCTTTAAAATGTTTCTTCCGGAGAACCGCAGTAAATACGATGTGCTTCTTTTTTACCACATGTGGCAGAAGATAACCCCGGAGGAGCAGGATGCTTTTGCTTCGTGCATCAGAAGCGGCAAGCCCGCGGTGGTATTGCATCACAGTATCTGCGCTTTCGACAACTGGGAAGAGTACTGGAGGATAACCGGGGGTAAATATTTCCACAAACCTACTGTTCTCGACGGGAAAGAGTACCCTGCCTGTTCCTATATCCACGATGTGCATTTCAGGGTAAAAGTGGCAGATAAAAAACATCCTGTCACAAAAGGAATTGACGATTTTGAGATATTTGACGAAACATACAAGGGTTACTGGGTAGATCCCGGTGTTAAGGTACTTCTTACCACTGATGAGCCCTCAAGCACACCGGTAATAGGCTGGGCAAAGACCTATGGCAAAGCACGTATTGTCACATTGCAGTCGGGTCACGACACTCCGACTTTTCAGAATGAAACCTATCGGCGACTTCTCAGGCAGGCTCTGGAATGGGTAGTAAAGTAGAAGAGCGGGTTCTGGAATAGTCCTTTCACCATTTTTTCGCCATCTGCCCTTCCCCTCTGTATGAACTCTAAACATAGTATACAAGGTACCCCGGGGGGGAGAATGATGTTGAAGAGTTGGTTGAATACCTCAGGGTTCTTCTTGAAATAGGGTATCTCAACCCTGAGAACAGAAGGATACTGAGTTTTGAGGTTAAACCGGTTGGCGATGAAGACCCAGATATTATTGTCGCCAATGCAAAAAGAGTATTAAACCTTGCATGGGCAAAGGTGAGTAAATAATAATTCGTTATGTAATAACATAAATTGGGAAACCAGTAAAAATGAAAATAGTTGTATTAGATGGATATACATTAAATCCGGGCGATCTATCATGGGATGCCTTCAAACAATTCGGTGAAATAACTGTGCATGACCGCACAGAGTCAACACCCGACAACGTGATTAAAACCATTGGGGATGCCGATATTGTTCTTACCAATAAAACCCCGCTTCCAAGGGTTGTTCTCGAAAATGTACCAACTGTAAAATACATCGGCGTTCTGGCAACAGGTTACAATGTTGTTGATACTCAGGCTGCAAAGGAGATGGGGATTATTGTTACTAATATTCCAACTTATGGTACTTCAGCAGTAGCACAGTTTACCTTTGCCCTCTTGTTGGAATTGTGTCATCATGTTGGTTACCACTCAGAAGCTGTTAAGAAAGGTGATTGGACAAGATGTGCCGATTTCTGTTTCTGGCACTATCCTCTTATCGAACTGGCAGATAAGACAATGGGTTTAATTGGTTTTGGCCGGATTGGTCAGGTTACTGCAAAAATAGCCCAGGCATTCGGATTAAATGTTCTGGTTTTCGACATCCGTCAAAATCCGGAAATATCCAGTAATACATGCAGATATGTTTCCCTTGATGAATTGCTAAAAAATTCAGATATAATAAGTCTTCATTGTCCACTTTCTGACACTACAAAAGGTATTATTAATAAAGACACCATTTCGAAGATGAAAGATGGAGTGATGATTATTAATACATCGAGAGGGCCATTAATTAATGAACAAGACCTTTGCGATGCATTAAACAGCGGGAAAGTAGCAGGCGCTGCCGTTGATGTTGTTTCAGAAGAACCAATTGCCGCAACCAACCCTCTTCTGAAAGCTAAAAACTGCATAATTACTCCTCATATTGCATGGGCTCCGAAAGAATCAAGAACCAGGCTGATGAAAATTGCTGTTGAAAACCTAACAGCTTATGCCGCCGGCACACCAGTTAACATTGTAAATTTATAACAATGAGAAAAAAAATAATCAGTACAGAAAAAGCTCCTGCTGCCATTGGTCCATACAATCAAGGTATTACAGCAGGAGGATTCCTGTTCACATCAGGTCAGCTTCCAATTAATCCGGTAACCGGACAGATTCCCTCTTCTGTTGAAGAACAAACCATTCAGGTACTCGATAACCTGAAAGCAATTATTGAAGCTGCCGGAAGTTCAATGGAAAAGGTGGTGAAATGTACGGTTTACCTTCAAAACTTAAGCGATTTTGAAGTAATGAATAAAATCTATTCAACCTACTTTCCTTTGAATCCACCGGCCAGAGTTACTGTTGAAGTATCTAAAATGGCAAAAAATGCCCTCATTGAAATTGATGCTATTGCTATTGTATAACAACACTAAATTTTTTACGCCATGAAATACAAATTGGTTAAATTCACACTTTTGCTGTTTACTGTGCTTCTGTTATCATTTTGCCATAAAGAACAGGTAATGAATAAGATAATTATAAGTACAAAAGACGCTCCTGCAGCAATCGGACCCTATAGCCAGGGAATTGTTGCAGGAGGATTTCTCTTTACCAGCGGACAACTTCCAATTAATCCGGTTACCGGAGAAATTCCAGCTACAATTGAGGAACAAACCAAACAGGTACTCGACAATTTAAAGGCAATTATAGAAGCAGCCGGAAGTAATATGGGAAATGTGGTAAAATGTACTGTGTATCTCAAGAATATGGATGATTTTGCAGTGATGAATCAGGTTTATTCTACCTATTTTACTGCTAATCAGCCAGCAAGAGCCACTGTTGAAGTTTCTAAAATGGCAAAAAATGCCCTCATTGAAATTGATGCCATTGCAATAATAAAATAATATCCTTTATTATGATACTGTAAGAATATTGGCCTGCGTAAGGATTGGGATAAGTAATACATCTGCTTGGGGTTTTTATATGACAATTCACACTTGTATTGAAAAAGTGGCAGAAAAAATGCTGGCAAACAAAGTTATTGATGTGGATATGAGCTTTACCAGGATAAGTCATCCGGAATATCATTTTGCATTTATGAACAGCGACCCCGGAAAACTTGCCAGACGAATGGTTTATGGCGGTGAAGGGATTTCAGTCCTGCCCAAAAGGATTCAAATGGCAATAATATAGATATTGTCAAGCCTTATGATTTTTCTTTACGAAATATCAAACGGGGAAAACCGGTTTTGTTAAAATAACTGCAATAGTAACTTTATTAATCAATTTGATATGAAAACATTTGTATTGCTTTATTCGATTACAATTTTCTCCTTTTTGAATTGCTCAACTGTTCATAGTCAGGTGCGGAAGTTCGTTAATCTTAATGAAAACTGGATTGTTAGCGAAGCCAGGTCCGGATTCAAAGCAGAAAATTCAATTCAGATAGATTTTAAGAATCCCGGAGAAGATTGGTATAAAGCAACCATGCCAAAGCAAGTTCAGGACATTCTGTTTGAAAAGGGAATCATTCCCGACCCGCATGTTGGTAAAAATCCGGCAAAATGTACCTGGGTTTTCGGGAAAGACTGGATTTACGCAACCAGTTTCACAACACCTGAAAACAACGGCTCAGTTTTTCTTTGTTTTGATGGCATTGACACACGTGCCGACATATGGTTAAACGGAAAAATGATTGGCGAATGTTCAAATATGTTCCGCAGGTACCGTTTTCAGATACACAGTTTTTTGAAAAATGATGGCAGCTCAAATGTGTTAACAGTTTTTGTCCATTCTCCTGTAAAATTTCTTGATGAGATTACGCTGCAGGAAGGTGTTTCTGAAGCTACTGCGCATAAATATTTCCGAAAGACCGGCAGCGATTTTTCATCATATTTGGGAGCAAGACCAAATTTCCTTAAAATGGGTATTTACAATAATGTGTATCTCGATATCCCTAACGAAAATTTCTTAGGCGACGTTTATGTGAGAACAATATTAAATAGTAATTATTCAAGGGCACAGATTGTAATATATCCGGATATTCAGGGTGAAGGTGCACCAAAAATCAGATATTCGCTTTTATCACCCTCCGGCAAACTTGTTGTTAAAGAAACAATTAACAGGTGCGACTCATTTGCAATAAAACTTGATAATCCCGAGCTCTGGCAGCCATATACGCATGGCAAACCATTGCTATATAAATTAACTGTGAGCCTTATCAATAAAAACAGGGAAATTGACAGGAAGGATTTTTCGGTTGGCATCCGTGAGGTTCAATTGATACAGAAAGATGAAAAAACCGGTGAAACGCGTTTTGGATTCAGAATAAACGGTCAAATGATATTTATGCGCGGAGCCTGCTGGGCACCTCTCGAAGGGATGACACATGTGTGGGATAAAACCCGTGCAGCCAGACTATTAGATATTTTTCAGGCCGGAAATATGAATTTTATCCGGGTTTGGGGCGAAGGGTCTTTGCCTGATGATTGGTTCTACGATGAATGCGACCGTCGCGGAATATTGGTGTGGCAGGAATTTATGACCGGCAACCAGATGTTCTTCCCGTTAAATTACAAAGGTTTTACCGAAAATATCAAAGCCGAAATAACCGATAATATTTTAAGGTTTCGTAATCACCCTTCCATTATAATCTGGTGTGGCGGAAATGAGCATTATTTAAACCAGAAGGTGATTGCAGATAATAAAAAAGAACCTGTAGGCCGTGAATTATTTGAAGAAATAATGCCTCAATTGGTAAAAAAATATGATCCTGCCAGAAACTTCCATCCAAGTTCGCCCTGGGGGGGTGAAAACTGGCACAACGGCAATTCACCTCATGAAGGAGATTGGCACGATTATTCCACAATTCGCTTTATGCCTGAATCGACCGTGCCACTGTTTGCTACCGAAATTTGCATGGTAAGTCCCTATTCGGTAAACAGCATGCTGAAATTTATGTCAGAAGAAGACCTATGGCCAAAAGATTTCAGTTTTAAAATTGATAAACCCGGTAAAATTGCCTGGCCTGAAGCGTGGGAATACCATACTACCGGAAATGGCTGGCAAAAAATTGGTTGTATTCAGGATTATATTGATGTTAATAACGCCGAAGACTTATGCAGGATACTTGGAACAGCTCATGGTGAGTATTTAAGGGAGCGATATGAACGGCAGCGTCGTGGTGCTGTTGATGGACAGCCCGATGGCAACCGCCGTTCGTGGGGTGCTTCAATCTGGCGTTTAAACGATACCTGGCCCATGATATATATGAGTGTGGTTGATTATTATCTTGAACCAAAAATCCCCTATTATTTTCTCAAAAGAGCCTGTGAACCGGTTTTAATTTCTTTTGAACAAACGCCAGAGCGTATTTGTGCATGGGTTGTAAACGATTCACCGGCGACGGTTAACGATTCGTTAATTGTTGAGCTGCGAAATTTTAGTGGCAAGTTGACAAAGCGTGTAGCCCAAAAAGTGGAATTAAAACCAGGTGAGGCAAAAAGGGTTTTCGACCTTACTCAATTTGGTGAGATACAGAAACGTAACGAATATCTCACAGGGCGATTTGGTGGTCAAACCGTATCTCAATTGATGTATCCTGAAAAGTTTCTGAATTTGCCAGATGCTGCAATCCAGATCGAAAAAGCATCTGATGGCATTATACTGAGGTCTGATAAATTTGTGAAAGATGTTGCACTCACTATTCCCAATAGTACAGGCGCAGTGTTTGATGACAATTATTTTAACCTGTTGCCTGGGGAGGCAAAACCTGTTAAAATTTTGTACTCAGGCAATGGAAAAAGCATAAAAGTAAAGGGGGTGAATTCTTCGGAAGCGGAACTCATATTATGGTAAATTTAAGGTGTAAATGCAATTTTTTTGTTAAACAATTTTATTCATCATAACAGCATTGGATCATTTTAACATATTAATATTAATCTGTATTTTAACATAATCAGGCTAATGCCGGAAGAATAATTTTCAAATATATGAATGAAGCAAAAACAATAGACTTTTTGCGTTGAAAGTATAATCTGTTTATGAGAACTCAGAATGGATGATATAAAAGCCTGTCTCATGTTTGCAGTCCAAAGAGAACGTAACCTTCAGGCAATCTGATGAAATTGCTGTTTGACCAGAATATTTCCATTCTTTTAGACCCTGCCCTCAGGGAAATTGGATGTCTCGAGATTTATTCCTAAGATACTTTAATTTTATTTCTAAGGTATATTGTTTATTTATCCGGAATAAATCAGGTATCCCGCTCTTTTTTTACCTTTATGCCCTGAACAGGTAAGATATGGATTCAGCATCAAGATACAGCAAAAGGGGAGTCTCTTCAGGTAAAGAAGATGTTCACAGCGCCATTTCAGGCCTCGACAGGGGACTCTTCCCCGGAGCATTCTGCAAAATAGTCCCCGACCTTCTGGGAGGTGACCCGGATTATTGCAACATCATGCATGCCGACGGCGCCGGAACCAAATCATCTCTCGCATATGTTTACTGGAAAGAGACAGGTGATATATCGGTGTGGAAAGGTATAGCACAGGATGCAGTTGTGATGAACCTCGACGACCTGCTTTGCGTTGGCGCTCATGATAACATTCTGCTTTCATCAACAATAGGAAGAAACAAAAA
>Ga0078972_1010585_pt1 | contig 17110 bp, 17 predicted proteins | sample YelNatPaOPGAMG01_FD_67568 | JGI IMG/M metagenome (GOLD analysis project Ga0078972, IMG submission 67568) | Hot spring thermophilic microbial communities from Obsidian Pool, Yellowstone National Park, USA - OP-RAMG-01 (SPADES assembly) (version 2) | ecosystem: Environmental > Aquatic > Thermal...
AAAATTAGCCACTGGAGGGAATTGAACCCCCGACCTGCTGATTACGAATCAGCCGCTATGCCCCTAAGCCACAGTGGCATTTACGTACCATAACACTCAGTCATAAAAAATACTTGTTGAATCGTCAAAGAAATAAGAAAACCATAATTGGGAAAACGATGAAAATGTCTGATAAATTTAAATAAACCAACACAATTCGCTATAAAGTGCCTCGGTAGTGTAGCGGCCTATCATACGGGCCTGTCGAGCCCGTGACTCGGGTTCAAATCCCGGCCGAGGCGCTCATTTAAATATGTTTTCAGGTGTATATTTAATTTCGGAGGTCCAGTTTTCTCGCTGTTTCTCCGTATTATGCCTATTCAGTTTCCATGAGCATATTATGGATTCTTTCATAATAGAAAATATGCAGAAATAAACGCAATAAGAGCTGAACTGTTTCATCACACAAAAGAAGAATGTGGGGAATTCAGCTCAAAGTGTTAAAATAAAAAACCGTCATAATGGTCTATGCCTGTTATTAAATTCACAGAATCACGCAACCTTAGCATGCCTCAAGGTTTCAGGCAGATTAGGAAAGACGATGTGAATAAACCATTCTCAAGCCATGATTCCAAAATGAAAGGTTACAATCTAGGTTACTTCTATCAGTGGAGTCTGGAACCTGACACTCTGGTATTGGTGAAAGAAGGTTCACATGGCTACCTGGACGGAATAATTTTGCTCAGGTTTGTCCCTGGGAAATCAGATCCAGAAAAAATGATGATCGAAATGCTTTCAAGAAACTTCCAGTCGGGAAGTTCCAGTTCAGGCATTGGCACGGAATTACTTAGGATGGCTGAAATACATGTTGCTGGCCCACTGGGTACCAGAGAGATAATAATCGATGCAGTTTCGGACCTTGTTGATTATTACGGCAACATGGGATACGCTAAAACAGGAAAAGAGGAATATGATCAGTACTGGGGAAAAATAGTCTATATGCATAAGTATCTCAACGACGATTGAATCTGCTTTCACTTTTATGCAATAAAATCAGTTCTGTAACTCAAAACGGCTAAATATGTCCTAAGACTGTTTATCCCAGGTGAAGCATATTACAATAAATTTTCTTTCAAACAATGGGGATTTTGAAAGGCTTAAAAGAGGGGGAAATATTAAGGGTTCAAACACCAAAAATTCTGATTTTTCCCATCAATTTAACAATCCGATTCATTCAGGGGAAGATCTGCTGGATAGTGTTATGGATTACGACAAAATTTTTTCTGTAGTGAAGAAATCTGTAAAGGCAGCTCTCGGGAAGGAGCGTTCAGGGCTTGGGCTCGCACTCTCAAATCTTCCGGTTACACTTGGTGCTTTCTGGCAGGTCGGAGGGAACTATATAGTCATGAATGAAGTGCTTGTTAAGGCAATGTCCCGGATCACCAGAAATCCCAGGGAATTCAACTCTTTTGTTTATACAATACTAACTCACGAATATCTTCACTCTGTAGGTTACATAGATGAGTTCCAGGCAAGGCAGATGACTGCATTTGTTGCAAAACATACCTTTGGAAGCGACCATCCTGCAGTGATAATGAGTACAGGTGATATCTGGAAGCAGTATCCGGAATTGCTTTCAATGCAGGGTGGAGACGGTTCAGTACTTAAAATAATCAGCAGGTTTGATACGGACAGCACATCATATATAGCGTGAAAGGTATCTGATTTCAATGTATTTCAAGGAATCCGTATACAGATCAAGAGTTGAAAGAGTCATGAAGGCAATGGAAAAGGCTGGAGTTGATTCCATGCTGATTCCGCCTGGTCCGAACTTCTTTTACCTAACCGGGTTGGAGACTGAATCCATGGAAAGGCTCGCCCTTCTCATATTGGAAAAAGATTCCATTAAAGTGATCTGTCCTGAATTGATGAAAGAACAGATACTTGAGGAAACCTGGGTAAGGGACATAACATCATGGGGTGATGATGCAGACCCATACAAGCTGGCAGGTAAACTACTTGAAAACAGTAAAAATACCGCAATTGAAGGAAACCTTCCATATTTTCATTACAGGGCATTGAGAAAATACCTCAAAAACCTGGAATCTGATGCAGATCAAATAATGAACAGTTTAAGAATAGCAAAGGATGAAAGCGAACTTTCTGCAATAAGGGAGGCTGTGGGAAGATCTGAAATATCCCTTCAGAACACAATTGGAAAACTCAAAGAAGGAATTACTGAAAAGAAATTCTCAACTATGCTTGAAAGTGAGATGCAGAATAATGGACTTGCCTTTCCCGCCTTTTCATCCATAGTCAGTTTTGGCAAAAACGCTGCATTGCCACACCACAGTCCAGACGAAACAAAGCTTGCAAGAGGCGATTCAGTGGTAATAGATTTCGGTGGCAGGTATATGGGGTATGCTTCGGACACAACAAGAACATTTTTCTTTGGGAACCCTGGAGAAGAGATGAAGAATATCTATGAGGTGGTAAAGAATGCAAACCAGGAAGTAGAAAAGAAAATTGATAACCAGACCACCTACGCTTCCATGGACGCAATGGCCAGATCAATAATAAGTGCTGCCGGGTACGGAGATCGCTTTATACACAGACTTGGACATGGACTTGGCATATCAGTGCATGAGGAACCATACCTCGTGCCCAAGAACACATTCAGGGTAATGAAAAACTCTGTGTTTACTGTTGAACCGGGCATATACATCCCGGGAAAAGGTGGAGTGAGAATAGAGGACACAAACTATTTCGATGGTTCTGGCTGTGTTACCTTCAACAAGCTGGAAAAAGAAATCTCAATTATCTGAATAGAACGGACAATGTTCAAAGGTGTTATCTCATTGAAATCCATAAATGTAAAAGTTTCTCATGGAAAAAGAAACATTAGTGAAGAGGATGGTTTCATAAGAGTGTATACCATGGAACCAAGAGAGAATAACAGAGCAAACATTGATGTTATGAAACAGATTTCGAAATATTATGGAGTTCCTTCCACAAGCATAAAGATCAAATCAGGACAGAGATCAAAGAATAAAATAGTGGAAATTGATCTTTAGCAATGTCTGATTCATATGAAAGAGATATGAATTTGTGCAAATATTTTTATTTACTTAATTTAATATGCTGTTTACATGTACCGTTTTATCTCATTCGTCATCGTCATTTTTTTCATTCTGGTTGCACTCTCGCCGTTGGCAAGTGCTGAAGCACCTCAACAGCAGACCGCAACATCCACCACAAGCACTCCAATAAAGCATGTTGTGAACATCTTTCTGGAAAACCACAGTTTCGATAACATATTTGGTATCTACCCGTACAACAACTATACTACAAACGAAAGCCTTTCAACAAACCTTTCCAGGCCACTTAATCTTCTGGGCAACAGCTCACTTTTAAGCATGCTTACGGAGGTACCTTCCGGGATTTTTAACACCAAGGATCCCAATGAAGGATACATACCATATCACATTGACTGGAACCATGGGAAAATGAACGGTTTTCTCAACGGGAGCGGCCCGCAGGGGCTCACATACTATTCTGCAGAACAGATGGCTCCTGAATGGGATCTTGCCCAGCAGTATGGTCTGGCAGATAACTATTACGCACCACAGATATCGGAAAGCTCACCAAATCACCTCTTTTACCTGGCAGGTTTCTCTCCGGTTATGAATGACTACGGCCCTCCACCTTATGTCCCTATAACCCAGTCTATTTTTGGGGAACTTTCAGCTTTTAATATTTCCTGGGGTTTCTACATAAATGACACGCATGCTTCATTCCCGGACTGGAAATACCTCTCAGGGCACAATGCATACTCATCTCATCTTCAGAGCTGGAACAGTTTTCTGAATCAGTCCTCAAATGGGACACTTCCATCGGTGAGTTATGTATTTTCGCAGGAGACCGCAGATACTCAGGGTCCACCGGACAACATGCTGGACGGTGAGATGTGGCTTCTATATCTAATCAACAGCATAGAGAAGAGCCCGGACTGGAACTCAACTGCCATCTTCATAACCTATGATGAATTCGGGGGATTCTATGATCAGGTCTCTCCACCTGTACTTGATGGGGTTCAGCTTGGGTTCAGGATACCTCTCATAGTTATATCTCCCTATGCAAAGGAGGACTACATATCAAGCACAGAAATGACACATACCTCCCTTCTTGCTTTCATTGACTATAACTGGAACATACCTGCCCTCAACGCCCTGGTTTCCTACTCTGATATACCAATAGACTTCTTTGATTTCAATCATACTTATTCAAACGGAATGCTTGAACGTTCTCCCCAGTTGTTCAACTCTTCGTCAGGCTTTCCGGTTCCATCCACAATTCATTTTGATCCGGTGACAGAGACATCTGGATACAATTTTTCGAGAATTTTTCCAATGAAGCCCCAGATCCCATTTTCCACACTTCCCTATAATAGAACCGGTTCATCCGACCTCAATCTTTCTGCACTTGGCTTCAGGATATATAACAGGGTGAACTTTGGATATACTCCGTTATACGAGACTCCGGGATTTTATTCAATTCTTGTGTTAAGCCAGATAATTATCGCTGGCGTCATATATACATCAGCAAGGAAAAGAGGTGATTTCTCTGGAAAAAAGCAGTGAAACTGGTTCCCGCTTAAATGCCACAGTTAGATGGCTGTCCACAACAGTTATTATTGCTATTTTAGCAACATCAATCCTCTTTACGATGGGCTATTCTTCCGATTTCATATACCTTATAGGGTACACCAATCAGCTCATACCTCTCTTTGAGGGGATAATCATAGGAACATTTGTATTTTCATTTGCAGGTTCATTTACTGGATCGAAAAATCCATATATTCTTGCAGCCGGTGTCATTGTTTCAGCAGTGTTCCTGATGTTGGTCTTCTTAATACTTCAAATCACGGATTATGTTGTTCCAAATCACCTTCTCACAATAAGCGCAATAATGATCTGTTCAATGTTTCTTCCGGCTCTACAGTTCGGACGTTCTGCGTTGTTGGGATCCCAGGGGTTGAGGGGAAAGGTTGTCCTTCCCCTGGCTGTTTCCATACTGTCAATCATAATTGTAGCATATTCTGCAGTAATATACGAAAAGAGCGGGCAGAGCAACCTTGCTGAGATAGTCAGTGTTCTGGACTATGCTGCAATCGCTATTCTGGCAGCCGCAGCCTCTTACTTTTTGCTGAAGAACAGGCATACTCAAGGAAAAAGCATGGTGGAAAAGTGACTTTAGGGGAGAATCAATCCGTCACGCTGTGAGAGTTCTGTCATCTTTGCCAACGTGCCTTGTTGCATAATAAAGCATTGCTATGGAAATAAGCACCAGCAGGGCAAGAACAAGGGATGTCCTGAATGTTGTTGCCGACGTCAGGGTCAGGGAAAGAAGGGTTCCACCGGCAGCTCCACCAAAGAATTCACCGGTGTACTGAAGTGTGTTGTATGTTCCTATGTTTGATCCGTACCTGCCCAGCGGGGAAAGTTTTGTGACCAGTGTTATGAAAACTATCTCAAATACTGCGTAACCTGCAAAGAACAGTGTGAGGCCCATATAGAACAAAAAGCTTATCCCCGTCGTAACCGGAAGGTAAAATATGAGAAATACAGAAGATAGGAAAAGTAGAAGGGTTATAAAAGAGGCCATTACCGACCTTCCCATGTCACCCAGCCTTGAGATTGACAGGCCCAAGATTCCACCCACAATGAGGGTAGGAACAAGCACCCTGTAATAACTGGAAATTCCGAATACACTTGAAATGTAGAGCGGTAGGAAAAAGAATACTGTCATGACCTGAAAAGAGACTGTGAACCCTATTCCGCCCATTAAGAGAGTGGACCTGCTGACTTTCCAGCGTGATTTGGTTTCGTGATGGTGCTTCTCCTCTTTTACCCTGATCAGTGGAACAAGGGATACTGCACCAAGGACTGCAGAAAGAAGGAAAAGGAAGGAGTTGCCAAATATCTGGCTTATAATGGGCCCTATGAGGATGCCGAAAACCGAGGCAAGGCCAATTGGTATGCCTATGACCGCCATTGCAAGATTCCTTTTCTGCACAGGAACGGATTCCTGGACAAAGGCAAGGCCCGTGGAGCTTATGGCCCCTGATCCTGAAATAAACCTGCCTGCAATAAGTCCTACTATGTTGAATGGAGACCAGCAGAGGAGATTCCCAACAATAAAGGGGATTGTTCCAATTGCGATGATCTTCCTTCTCCCAAACCTGTCAGAAAGGTTTCCGAAAGGTGTCTGGAATAGGGCCATGGCGATGCCGTAGGCACCAAGGGCTGCACCTATTAAAACGGGAGAGGAAGAATATCTCTCCCCATATAGTGTGAATGTGGGAAGTATGAGGAAAATACCCAGAACCCTGAGGAATTCAATAAAGCCTATGGATCCCAGCAATAGCCTCTGCCCTGAATCAAAACTTTTCATCATCCGGTTACGGACACCAATTACCTGGAGATATACATTTTTAGCGTTGTAGGTCTAAAAACATATATTCATGTGGAAAATAAGGAAAAATGGTTCTCAACAGGGTATACATGATACCTCATGGTGACGAGATTATTGATCTGCCCAATCCAGAAAGCAGAGAATTGAGTACAAAGCTTGCTGATCTGGCAGATAAGGATAGTTCTGAAGTTCTGGTTGTACTTTCACCTCATGGAGTAAACCTGTCAAAAAACATAGCGGTTGTCAATACTGAGAATTTCCAGGCAAATACTCTGTTAAGAGATAAATATCTGTATTTTAAGGCTAAAAATGAGAGATCACTCACAGAAAACCTCTTAAGATCCACAGGGGACACTACAGAGGAACTCAGATTTGTTACATACTCAGGAGACCTGTCCACATTCCCTCTGGATTTTGGTTCCAGCATACCTCTATACTTCTTCCATCAGAGAAGCATTGTTCTCGTTGGTCAGTCCAGAATTGGAGACAGGGATAAGCTGGTAAACTTCGGAAAGTCTCTGTTCAGGGTCGCGGAGGAGTATGGCAAAAAAGTGAGTATTATTATCAGCGCAGACCAGGCACACACACATTCCGCAAAGGGACCATATGGGTACTCACCAAACGCGGAGAAGTATGAGGATGTTGTGAAACACTGCTTTGAAACAGGATCATTCGACGATCTTTACAAAATAGACCAGAACATTGTGGATACCGGAAAACCTGATAGTTTTTGGAATCTGATGGTCATGCACGGAATACTTCAGGAATCTGGAAAAAAGATGCATCTGGACTATGGTTATGTGGAGGTTTATTTCGGCATGATGCTGGCCCACTCCATTTGAAAATTTTGTAAATTCAATGACAGGGTTCGGTCATCTCTGCTTTCTGAAATAGCTGTTGATCCTTTCCATACCTTCCGTTATGGTTTCATTGGATGCAGCAAATGATATTCTGAGATGATTCTCACCCTGAACTCCGAAGGCTGATCCAGGGGTTACAACAACTCCTTCCCTGTCCAGAAGATCGGAAGCGACAGTTTCGGAATCCTTCCCCTCATATCCCGGGAAGATGTAGAAGGCCCCTTCTGGCTTTCTTACTTCAAGAAGACCACCTTCAGTTATAAGTTTATAAATCAAATCTCTCCTTTCCCTGAATTTCTGTGTCATTGCAATGGGGCTTTTCTCATCTTTAAGGGCCTCAAGGGCGGCATACTGGGCAATGGATGAGGCACAGGTTATGGTCTGCTGCTGAATCTTATTGGATGCTCTGATAATATCCTCAGGGCCTGTCATATAACCAATCCTCCATCCCGTCATTGCATGGCTTTTGGAGAAACCGCTCACCGTTACCGTGTGATCTGCCATTTCAGGGATGGATGCCGGTGAAAAAGCCCTTCCCTCGAATATTATATCTTCGTATATCTCATCTGAAATAAGGTAAAGGTTGTTCTCGAGTATAAAGTCAGAGAGTTCCCTGATCATTTTTTCGCTGTAAACCTTCCCTGTGGGATTGGTTGGATTGCTGAAGACCAGTGCCCTGGTTCTGGGATTCATGAATTTTCTCATTGCGGAAAAATCAAAATCATAATTTTCATCTGTTCCCACAGGTATGACCTTTCCACCGGCAAGTCTTATTATATCGGGATATGAAACATAATATGGTTCCGGAAGAAGAACCTCATCGCCCAATTCAAGGATAGACATGAGTGCAAGATTTATGGAGAATTTAGTTGGAGTTACCAGTATGTTCTTTGGATCAGCCTCAATTTTATTGAATTTTTTGAACTTTGCAGAAATAGCTTCCCTCAACTCCTGAATTCCCATTGATGGGGTATAGTGGGTCTTCCCTTTCTTTGCCCACTGAAATCCGGCATCGATAATATTTTCAGGTGTTGTAAAATCAGGTTCACCAATACCAAAATTGTATATTTTCCTTCCATTCCTGACCATTTCAGCCGCTTTGTTACTGGAGGCAACTGTTTTTGATTCGGAGATTGCATTAAGCCTTGAAGATACCATGGTTACGGATTAATAAAGGTATTAATAAAACTTGACTGGAAATCCCAGACAGATCCAATCATGTTTAAAAACATGGCAAAGATATTGGATGGATAATGATCAACAGAGAATATGCAAAACAGATCAAGAAACTGATGCCAAACAGGGAATCAACCAGTGACCCGGACAGCCCTGTATCAATGTGGAAGGAGATGGATCGCCTTAGAGGTTATCCGGAGCCTACAAGTGTTGTCATTTTCAGAACAAAAGGCTGTTCATGGTACAATTTTTCATCATGTTCAATGTGTGGATATTTCAACGATGTATCCAGCAGCATAAAGGAAGAAAACCTGTACAGGCAGGTTGATTATGCATTCAGGTCTCTTGGGGATACCAGAATACTGAAAGTGTTTACCTCCGGAAGCTTTCTTGATCCCCTTGAGATTCCCATAGATGTCAGAGAATATTTCATGGAAAAGGCAAAGGCAAATCTGGACAAGCTGCTTGTTGAATCAAGGACGGAATATGTCAATGCCAAAAATCTTTCTGGCATTATGAAATATGATGTTGATATAAGGATAGCAATTGGCCTGGAGAGTTCCAATGACACAATCATCAGGGAATCCATAAACAAAGGGTCAACATTTGCTAAATTTGTTGAATCTGCAAGGGTATTAAAAGAACTGGGACTTGAACTCAGAACCTACCTGCTTCTCAAGCCTCCTTTCATATCGGAGAAGGCTTCAGTGGAGGACATGATAAAATCCATTAAGGACGTTTCAAATTTATCAGACGATGTGTCCGTAAATCCTATGAATATCCAGAAAAACACCATGGTGGAGAAGCTGTGGAAAAAAGGCCTTTACCGTCCCCCCAGACTATGGAGCATTGCCAGAATACTTCTGGAGACAAGAAATATGGGCACGCAGGTAATTTCATACCCAACAGGTGGAAACAAGCTGAGAGGGGCACATAACAAGGAGGATTCCATGGAACTTCTGAACCTCATATTCAGTGCGTCACTTTCACAGGATTTCAGTGACCTGGAAGCCTTTTACAACCATTCAGACAGGAGTGCATATATTGATGACCTGAATCTTGAGGACAGCATGGTTTTCCAGCAGGATCTGGACAGGATGGTGGATCGGCTGAGTTCTGCAACCATGACGGTTTAGGAAATAACCTGAATCAGATGTATTGGAAGGTTTTTGAATGGGGTTGAAATTAAAGGAACTTGGAGAGAGGGAAATAATCCAGAGGATATTCTCTTCATCGGGCATAAAGCAGGAAAAGGATGACTGCGCTGTTATAAAATTCAAAGGCCAGAATTTACTTATTTCAACAGACAGTGTTTCTCTTCCAACCCATTTCTTTCCTGAAGTGGAGCCTGAGACCATGGGGTCGTTCCTTGCAGCCATCAATCTGAGTGATATCGCCGCCATGGCTGGGGAACCAGATTCTTTCCTGCTTTCACTGCAGGTTCCAGGAGATTACCAGTATTCTTTTCTTGATGATTTTGTCTCGGGGCTTACGAGGATGTTAAGGTCATACAATACGAGGCTTGATGGTGGAGACACAAAGGAAGGAGTTAATTTTGAAGCTACCGGTTTCGTGATGGGATACCAGAAACCAAAAAGCACGCTTTACCGTTCCAGGATCAGGAAAAACCAGGTTCTGTGCACCACAAACAAAATGGGAAAAGCAGCTTCAGGATACGTTTTCTACAGGTCTTCATACCGCAAGGAACTGGGCCTTAAACTCATGTACGACATCAAGCCCAGAATAAAGGAAGCATCTCTAATAGCCCAATACGGCGGAAAGTTCATGATGGATCTATCCGACGGCCTTTACTCATCCATAGGCCAGATGAAAAGGGACTATGGCATAGGTTTCAGGATTGTGGAGGACGAGCTTCCTCCGGATTCTCACGTAAAAAAAGCTGCAGATCTTTCCGGTGCCACTCCTGCAGAAGTCATGTGCAGATTCGGGGGAGATTACGAGCTTCTTTTCACCATTGACAACTCTGATTACCGCGATTTCAAGGAAGCAATGGAATCTAACAAAATTGCGGTATCGTTTATAGGAGACACATGGGATGGGGAAAACATGATGTTTGACGGCAACAGCTGGCATCTTATAGACGATCCGGGATACGAACATTTTGCCCCAAAACCAAAACTTGGAAGGATAGAATAAACCTATATTTAACAGGTTTTGGTCTCATTTTCTCATTTTATTCCTTATGGGAAAAATACTTGTCCTGTGGATTTTTATTAGGTTCAGGGTTGAAATGGAATTCACATCTAGAAAGGAAAATCTGCTTGAGACCATAGAAAAGCTGCACAGAGAAAGAATTGGAATAATGGAAATCAGGAAGAACAGTCCTGACCTCTACGATTATTACCAGGAATGGCTCACCAGAATGGAAAGGAAATTCATGATGAAGTATCTGAGAAAATATGGCAGAAGAAACTCATTAAGGAAGCTTATTCATTCCTGATTGCATTTTTCTAAAAGTCCATTCAAAACGGGCTGGAATGAAGTTATTATTATTCATACGTTTTCTGATAAACAATATATATAAACTGTACCTTAGGGAAAACTAAAGTATGGTACCATGAATGAAAACATTTACGAACCGGTGGATCCCAACAGATCATATTCTGCTATAACAGAGGAAGTTCTGAAATTATGGAAATCTGAAGGTCTAATTGACCGGGCTTTGAATTCTGTTGAAGGAAAGAAGAATTTCATATTTCTTGAAGGCCCTCCAACAGCAAACGGCCGTCCCCATGCAGGACATGCAATGACCAGAACTGTAAAAGATACGGTGATCAGATACAAATTCATGAATGGCTACTCAATCCAGAGGCGTAATGCTGGCTGGGATTGCCATGGGCTTCCAGTGGAGCTTGAGGCGGAAAAGCATTTCGGCTTCAAGACAAAGAAAGAGATAGAGGAATTCGGAATTGAGAAGTTCAACGAATACTGCAGGGAGAGTATTTTCAGATATATCGAAGAATGGACACAGGTGGATGATCTCCTGGGTTTCTGGATAAATCACCAGAATGCCTATGTCACCATGAGGAACGATTATATTGAGAGTGAATGGTGGGCAATGAAGTCCATGTTCCAGAAGGGGCTGCTGGTTAAGGACTACAAGATTGTTCCATACTGTCCCAGATGCGAGACATCACTGAGTTCACATGAGGTCTCACAGGGCTACGAAGAGGTAAGAGATCCATCGGTTTATGTGAAGTTCAGGGAATACGGCACCACAAACCGTTACTTCCTTGCATGGACAACCACCCCCTGGACTCTACCTTCAAACGAATTCCTTGCTGTAAATCCTGATTATGAATATTCGCTTGTGGAATTCCAGGGAGACCAGTATTATATAGCAAGCAAACTTGCCGAAAAGGTATTCGGAAAGGATTTCAAAGTAATCAGCACCTTTAAGGGATCAGAACTCAGTGGACGCAAGTACTACCAGCTTATGGATTTCCTGGAAAAACCTGAGGGAACAATGCTTGTTGTTACGGGGAATCACGTAACACTGGAGGATGGAACAGGAATAGTGCATACATCACCCGCTTTTGGTGCCGATGACTTCGAAATAGGGAAAAAATACGGTGTAAGGATTCTCAATCCTGTAAACTTGCAGGGAAAGTTTGCATCTCAAGGCATGCCATGGGATGGCATGTTCGTGAAAGACGCAGATGTGGAGATAATGAAATACCTTAAAGGCAAAGGACTTCTGCTTAAAAACGAGAAAATACTGCACACATATCCCTTCTGCTACAGATGCGGATCCCCCCTTCTCTATTATCCTCTGGATACCTGGTTCATAAGGGTATCAACAATACGTGACCTGCTCATGGAAAACAACCAGCGGATAAACTGGATTCCTCCTTTTCTCAAGGATGGACGGTTTGGGAACTTTCTCGCTGAGGCTAAGGACTGGGCTTTGAGCAGAAACCGTTACTGGGGAACCCCCCTTCCAATATGGGTATGCGAAAACGGCCACAAATACGCTGTTGGAAGCAGAGAGGAAATTGAAAAAATGGGGGGAAAGGTACCTGAGGATCTGCACAGGCCATTCATAGATGACGTTGTGATAAAATGCAACCAGTGTGGTTCAGATATGAAGAGGGAGCCATATGTAATCGATACCTGGTTTGATTCAGGCAGTTCACCCTACGCTGCTGAACACTACCCGTTCAACCATGAATTTGATCCTGATGCCTCAATCCCGGTAGACTTCATAACTGAAGCCATAGATCAGACAAGGGGCTGGTTCTATACCATGCATGTCATATCATCCCTTCTGTTTGGCAAAAATGCATACAGGAATGCATTCACAATAGATTTCATTCTGGATGAGCAGGGGAGGAAGATGAGCAAGAGTAAGGGAAATTCAGTATACGCTCTTGATCTTATAAATGAATTCGGTGCAGATCCGGCAAGGCTCTTCTTTTTCCAGGGGGCTCCATGGAAGCCCAAGATGCTTGACAAAAAATTCATAAGGGACACATCAAGAAAAATACTGGGTACACTTTCAAACATATACTCTTTCTTCGCTTCAAACGCAAACCTTGACGGATACAGATATGCCGGACTGGTAAAATCAGGAAACATGCTGGACAGGTGGCTTCTGTCAAAGGTGAACTCTACCATTGAATCTGTCAGGAAGAACATGGAAAGCTTCGACATGCATCTGGCACTAAAAGACATAGAAGACCTTATAGACAGGTTTTCTAATTTTTACCTGAGGCTCTCCAGGAAAAGATTCTGGTCTGAGGATTTCAACCAGGAGAAAAAAGCTGCATATTCAACACTGGTCTACTCCATGGACATAATCTTGAAAATGCTTGCCCCAATAGCTCCATTCTATTCTGATTACATGTATAGAAAGATAACCAATGATGGAGAGAGCATACATTTTCAGAGTTATCCAGAACCTGATCCTGCGTTCGTAGATCTGGAACTTGAAAAGTCTCTGGAAAATGCATACACATCACTGGAATTGATCAGAAGAGTCAGGCAGGAGAGCAACATAAAGAACAGACAGCCTCTTAAAGAGATTCTCATAAGCACACAGGAGAAAATGAGCAGGGACCTGCTTGAAATACTTGAACCTGAGATGAATGCAAGAGAGGTAAAATTCATAGGTGAAAATGAGAAACCCCTTGATATGAAACTGGGGCTGGTTCTCCAGAAGGCTGCTCCCATACTGAGGGGCAAAACCAACAGCGTGAAGAATATGGTGGAGAACGACAGGAAATTCATGGAAGCGTTTCTCAGGGACGGAGAGGTTACGGTGGAGGGAGAAGTTCTTAACGGTGAACTGCTGAAAGTAACGGAATCACCAAAACCAGGCTACGCATACACAAAAGACGACAAGTCGGGTACAGAAGTGTTCATAAATCTGGATCTGGACGAAAAACTGGAAGCAGAAGGATTTGCACGCGAAATCATAAGAAGGATACAGGTTATGAGGAAAGAGGCAAATCTACCTTACGATGCCAGAATTGAAACAGTCATATCTCCCGGTGAAAGGCAGGAACTGAGCCTGAGGTATTACAGGGAAATGATCAGCAATGAGACCCTCTCATCAAAGATTACAACTGGCAGAATAGAAGATGGAAAGGAATGGGACATAGAGGGCGAAACAGTAAGGATATCAATAAGGAGAGTCTGAGCGGCGGGATCAACTATGGCAAGAGCATTTGTTGTTGGGAGGTTTCAGCCATTCCATAACGGCCATCTGGAAGTGGTCAGATCGATCCTGAAAGAGAATTCATCTGTTATAATAGGTATAGGAAGCGCACAGTATTCCCACACTCTCAAGGACCCATTCACTGCGGGAGAGAGGCATCTTATGATCACCACGACCCTTGAGAAGGAAGGTCTCTACGACTATTACCTGGTTCCAATTGAGGATGTCAATTCCAATCCTCTGTGGGTTGCCCATGTCGAATCACTGACACCCAGATTCAACAGGGTTTATACCAACAACTCACTTGTCAGGAGGCTTTTTTTGGAGAAGGGATACGAGGTTACCTCAATGGGGCTAATAAACAGGGACTTCTGGTCGGGTACAAGAATCAGGGAAAAGATGATCGACGGCAAAGACTGGAAGAAAGATGTACCTGAAAGTGTTGCGGAAATAATAAATGAGATCGACGGAGTAAACAGAATCCGTGATCTTGCAAAAACAGACGAAGACGCTTGATCTAATGGGAATAGATCATTTCCTCTATGATCTTCTGATCTCCCAGTATATGGTCAATGATGCAGTATTCGTCAGGCTGATGGGCAACCTCCTTCACGGTTGTGCTCCACACAGCTGCATCCATGCCCCTCCTTCTGAAGAAGGCAGCGCATGTTCCTCCTCCTATTCCAACAACTCTGGGATCTTTTCCCTTTACCTTTCGGATGGCTTCTTTAAGCTCCTTTACAACAGGTGAATTTTCGTCCGTTGGAAATGGAGCCTGCTCTTTCTGGAACAGTTCGTATGAAACTCTTGCCTTGCTTGTTTTGTGGAAGTCCTTTATGAGACTGTCTATGTCGTCTATGACGTAGTCCAGATCATACTTGGGCAAAATCCTGCAGTCCATGTACTGGACCTCAACACCTGGAATCGTGTTGACATTGTCAACATTTTTTTCGTGTTTTGTAGGTTCAAAAGTTGAATAAGGTGGATCGAATATATCGGATGTGTCTGGATATCTTGAATGAAGCATCTCATCCAGCTTTAGTATGAATTTCATGGTTTCCCTGTTTGCATTGATTGCCTCTGAAGGCATACTTGCATGGTACTGCTTACCGGTTATCTTGAATTTAATCCACAGAATACTTTTCTCGGCAATTTCTATTTCCAGGCCGTCTTCAGTTCCGGCATCCGGGACCAGGAAAAGATCATCCTTCCCAAATATGTCCTTTTCAAGTAGGAAGCTTATTCCATACTTGCTTCCAACCTCCTCATCTGCAACGAAAGCCAATCCAAGATTATACTTCAGATTCTCCTTCTTGAGATTTTTCAAGAGAAGCAGTGAAAGGAATACTGCCTGGCCGTCATCTGATGATCCCCTTCCATATATTCGGTTACCTTCTACTGTTGCCTCAAAGGGTTTGTGTTTCCACAAATTCAACTCACCCACCGGAACCGTGTCAATATGGGATATAATCCAGAGTGTTTTTTCACAGTTTCCTACCTTCAGGATTACACTTGGCCTTACTGCGCCATTTCTGTCTGTTGTCTCATATTTTTTATAATCGGAATAGCCAAGTTCATCGAGAATCTTGCATATTTCCTGCGCTCTTTTGGATTCCCCCTCTCCACCGGATTCAGGAGATATGGATTTAATGGGGATCAGTCTCCTGGCATTTTCTATTATGAAATCTCTGTCCAAAGTTTTTTCTTCCGCATTGATCATAAACAATAATGTTACGCTAAAAGAATAATTTATCGTTTCACTGTTACAAGTTGACATGGTATTAGTATTGAACATTTTATGAAAATATAATATACCGCCAGCAATTTACGGTTTGATATTATGGGAGATAAACTGGCAGAGGTAGAAATTTCTAAGGATGGAGAAATGTATTACGCGAAGATTTTTTTACCTACAGGAGAAGTTCTGACTCTGGAGAATGAGGATTTTGAAGAAGTTCTGGAACAGGTCGCTAACGATCTCCAGGATAGATTCAGCTCCTAGGCGGGGATGGCCCAGCGGTACGGCGGCAGCCTGCTAAGCTGTTTCTCTATGAGAGCGAGGGTTCGAATCCCTCTCCCCGCGCTTATATTCGTTTCGGATATGGCATTCCCACGCACCATATTCACATCCTCTGTTATTCTTTCCGCATGAACAGTGGACCGTGTCTCTGTGATGTTCACTAATTATACCTTTTTCGGAAAATACTCCTATTTTTTCATTCAAATACTCACATCCATTGATATATTTAAGGCAACTGGGAGTGAATGTGAATCCATACCGGGTGATCCAGAAGATCTTCCCATGATTCCGGTTCTCATCCATTCTTCAACAAAAATGCGAAAAATGGACTCAAAAGTTCACAGCCCACCCCTGTCTCAAGTTCATCCATAAGAACCAGAATGTTCACATCGAACCTTTAGTGTCTCACAACATCAATTATCTGGATCACAACATTTGGGGCCGTCCCAAAGAGGTGTTCAGCACCAATATTCTCTTGCCAAAAATAGGAGGCATATTTCTGTATTACCTTAGATTCCTGTTCCTTATGACAAGGACTGGTTTTATTACGGAAAATGGTGCCACCACCATGCCGCAGAATCTATTGATGGGAATTCCTTATTTCTATGTATTTCCTGAAATATTGAATCGGCGAAGAATAGGTGTGCAATCAAGGAATGATAAGAGTTTATTAAAGTAAAGGGCATGGTTGCATTATGGATAACGATGAAACATACAGGTCAACAGTGGAGGCAAGGAATTCACTGCTACTGGGACAGATGTATGTTGTACGTGCTTTAGCACTTTGAGCGGGAAACCCCACCTCTTTCAGGGGTGGGATGAGAGCGAACCTGTTCCTTTATATGTGAGTAGTGCATATACTATTATGCCAAAGGGATACACCAGTTCCAACACATCGGTTCATTTCATGAACTATCATTT
>Ga0078972_1010586_pt1 | contig 17109 bp, 19 predicted proteins | sample YelNatPaOPGAMG01_FD_67568 | JGI IMG/M metagenome (GOLD analysis project Ga0078972, IMG submission 67568) | Hot spring thermophilic microbial communities from Obsidian Pool, Yellowstone National Park, USA - OP-RAMG-01 (SPADES assembly) (version 2) | ecosystem: Environmental > Aquatic > Thermal...
CTGCGCACGCGGACCCTGCCGCTGTCAGCGCCGTCGCCTTGTCGCACACGATGGTCCTGACCAGGTCCAAGAACGGGATCTCAGGGTTCTTCTGCACCGCTACGTGGCCGGTGAGACCCTGGATGATCGGGTCGTATACCCTGCGGGAGGCGTACGGGCCGTCAGGGCCGTAGCCGCTGATAGACACGTAGATGATGTCCGGGTTCACGGCGGACACCGCTTCGAAGTCCACGCCGAGGCGTTCCACCACACCGGGTCGCCAGTTCTGCACGAACACGTCGGCGCTACGGCACAGATCGAGAAGGACTTCCCTTCCCGCTGGGTGGTTCACGTCGACGCGGATCGAGCGTTTGCCCCGGTTGCAGTTGGTGAACAGCCCGGCCATCCCGTGGAGCTCCGGTGCCAGGTTCGAACCACGCGTAACGTCCCCTGACATGGTCTCCACCTTGACGACGTCAGCGCCCTGGTCGGCCAGCCACATTGCGGCGAGAGGCCCCGACACGACGGCGGAGAAGTCGACGACCCGCACTCCGCTCAGCGGACCGGATCCGCCGGGGAGGGTCGGCCTGCCCGCCGGGCCGGCTTTTACTGTCTCGCTGTTGCGATCTGGAACCATCTTCGCCCCCCGGTCAGTCGAAAACTACGGTCTTGTGACCGTACACCAGCACCCGTCCGGTTAGATGCGCGCGCAGCGCCTGCGCGTACGGGCGCCCGCCTTTGAAGGCGGGCAGGAAAGAATGGTGAATGTTGATGCTCTTGTGCCTGAAAGCGCCGATCAGCGCGTCGCCGAGGATCTGCATGTATCGTGCGAGCACAACCACGTCGACGCGAAGTTCCGTGAGGACCTCGAGCGCACCTTGCTCCTGCCTGGCACGGGTCTCGGCGGTGACGGGGAACTCGTGGTACGGAACTCCGAAGTGCCTTGCGGTGTCGGCATGGTCAGGCCAGTTGCTGACGATAGCGACGACATCGCACCCCAGCTGACCTGCTCTCCACCGGGCTAGAAGGTCGTAAAGGCAGTGACCGAACTTCGAAACGAAAATGGCGACCCTGGGAACGTCGTCGGAAAAGCTCAGCTTCCAATCCATCGAGCACTCGCGTGCCGGCCCGCGAACCGGTCCGTCTGAAAGGGACCAACGTCTCGCCGGACGCTTCCCGCGGATACGCGTAGCACAGCGGGTTCCTGCAGAGCTTCGTGAAATCTAGCGCCTTCACGCCGGGTAGGGTCTCGACGTAATTATCGACGGTCTAATACAGTCCGACACGCACGCAGAACTCCTCGACGTCTTCGAGGAAGCACAGGACGTCGCCGCCTTCGAGGCGGCCATGGCCGAAGAAGGCGACAGCATTCTCTGGTCGCAGGTCAAGGCCGATCTCGGCTGGTCGTGAGTCGCGACCAGGTCAAGGTCAGCCCCGCAGCGATACGAGCACTTCGCAGGCTCGACCCCAAAGTCCGGCCTCGGATACCGGGTGCGCGCCGGTGGTTACGGATCATCTACAGCTACGTGAGCGATCACCGGCTCGGCACCTCGGAAGCGTCTACCCTCCCGGCGTTCCGGGTCACCCCTCCAGCGCAGAAGGCGACGGGTTTAGGGCAGACACCGGTTCTCTCAGGGGCGCCCGCTGTGCGGCATGGCGACCGCTTGAACCAGAACAACGTAATACCGTTCGACGCGCCGCTGTGGCTGTAATGGTTTGCCACGATGTACAGGGTCCGCCTTTGTCGCCTCCGAGGATGCATGCGGAGGTGCATGCAAGGCAGCTGCGGTCGACTTCGACCGTCTCTAGCACCCGACCCCCGAGCGCGACTCGCGAGCGGCACTTGGCCGGGACGCTGGTGTACCAGATTGCCTCGTCAGGGTCCGCGCAAATCCTGTCGGGAGCAGCACCTGGTCCGAGATTGGCCCAGACCCGTCGGTCGACCAGCTCACCAGAGTCCGTGATCGTCCACGCGCTCAGCCGATCGGCGTGCGACTCGGCTATAGCAAGTGTGTAGTCTCCCAGTACGGCCATCCCGTTGGGGAACCACAAGTCGTCGGCGTCCTGACGGCTGGTCCCGTCGGGCAGCACGACGGCGACGATCCCTGGCTTGGGCTCTTCTGGGTTTTCCGTGGGTGAATGTGTCGAACTGACGTTCGCTAGATCAACGTGGACGGTGTCCGCAACGATGGCGTGATGTGTGACAGCGAGCTCTACCGCCACTTGTTGGGACTCGTCTCGCCCTGGGAGGTGAGCCGCGTCGAGCTGTCGGTCGACGGCGGCCGGGTTGACGTGTGGACCGAGCATCCCAAGCGCACCCGGTTCGCGTGTCCGGAGTGCGGCTCCGAGCTGTCCGTCTACGACCACGCCGAGGAGCGGGCCTGGCGCCATCTCGACAGCCGCGCGTTCTTGACCTACCTGCATGCCAGCCCGCCGCGCGTCGAGTGCCCGACCCATGGCGTGCGTCAGGTCACCCTCCCCTGGGCCGAGCCGATGAGCCGGTTCACCGTGCTGTTCGAGCGCCTGGCCATCGACGTGCTCAAAGAGTGCGACGTTGAGGGGGCCGCCCGGCTGCTTCGCCTCAGCTGGGACGAAGCGTGGCACTTGATGGACCGGGCCGTCGCCCGGGGCCTGGCGGGAAAGCCCCACGTCGTCCCGGCGCTGGTCGGGGTGGACGAGAAGGCGGCCGGCCGGGGCCAGGGCTACATCACCGTCGTGTCCAACCTCGAGACCGGCACCGTCGAGCACCTGGCCGACGAACGGCGTCAGACCAGCCTGGACGGGTTTTTCGAGAACTTCAGCGCCGAGGAGCGTACCGGGATCGCGGCGGTGGCGATGGACATGTGGGACCCCTACATCAGCTCGACCCGCCAACACCTCGAAGACCCGGAGACGAAGATCGTCTTCGACCGGTACCACCTATTGACTGAACAACTTGATGGAGTACCTGACCGGTGCCGTAGGCCGGGCTGCTGTCATACTTCATCGGGTGACCAACGCCGGCGCGGAGGGCCTCAACTCGCGCATCCAGGCCATCCGGGTCTCCGCTCGCGGCTATCCCAACCGGGAGCATTTCAGGACCGCGATCTGGTTCCACCTCGGTGGACTCCAGCTCTACCCGGTCACCCCATGACTTGGGCTACCCACTGAATTCCCGGAAGCGCCGTTTTTTGGGGTCGATTGCTGCGGTGTTGTTTGTGGATAGGGTGATTGGCGCAAATCGACTCCGCTCTTCGCCCGGAAGGACCGTACTTGATGACGCCCCAGGACATGCTGTTGGGTTGGCAGGACGAGGACTAGGAGCCCGGTTTCTCTACTCCAGACGCTCAGCGCCTTGTGGCCCAGGTGGGCGCTTTCAATGAGCAGCTGTAAGGCTCTGGCGCGTGGCTTTTCGCTAGCGGTCTCCGGCCGGCGTGTTCGGCGTCGGTGGAAGTCCGGCCGGTGCAGGGATGACTGACAACCTCTTCTGCGGTTCCGTAACCACCCTGCTGGTCTGAGACTCTTTCAGCTCTGAACGCCGCCTGTCGGGTGGTCACGACCATCCTCGGCCGGCAGCCAGGCTTTTGAGGCAATACCGTTCAGGTAAGGGCTTGGTGCCTCTGGGATGCGGGCTTGGGGTGGCCGGGTCGGTTGCGGCCACGTCTTGTGCCGCTCCCGCTTCACGCGCCACTTGACGTACTTGCGCTTGGCTACCCTCGGGTTGCTGCGATGGCGACGGGCCGGGTTGAGTCTTCGTGCCAACAAGGTGATGGCGTATCGCCACCCGTGGTCAGTGGCGTGAGGGGGAAAAATCGCGTGCCGCTGGGATCGAGCGGCGAGCGATACGGAGTGCGGCGACGAAGCTGACCCTGTCGGGGTCTGCTCCCACCTGATCGGCTGCCTCCCACATCAGGGTTCGGATGGCGTAGTGGCAGCAGAGGTGTCCCCAGATCTCTTGGAGCACGAGGTCCGGCGACTTCGATCGCAGCACGCTGCGCGGACCGCGCTGGTGGGTCTTGAGCTCGTCGAAGGCACTGGCGATCTCCCAGCGCTGGCTGTAGGCGACCGCCAGGTCGGTAGCGGACACGTCGTCGGGATCGAGGATGGTGGTGAACAGCCGGTAGGTCCCGTCATTGTGACGCCCATCGTCGATCCGGTAGTCGATCACCCGGATGGTCAACGGGGTGGCCTTGCGCCCAGCGTTGCCCGACGGGCGCAGCTCGGCAAGCCACGAACCATCAGCGAGGGTCTCGATCGGACGAGGCAACATATTCCCCATGGCCCGCCACAACAAATCGGCACCGGTCCCAACCGCCCGGGACCACAAGGGAAACCCGCAGAACCCCCGGTCGGCCAGCAGCAGCATACCCGGCGTCAACCGGTCGATCACCTCGCCCGCCATGGTGTTCTCTGCCGTCGTGTACTTCCCTACGACAGCATCGAAGATGGCATGGGTGCCGCACTCTGCCACCGCTACCACCCGGGCCTGAGGGAACGCGGCCTGCTCGCCTTTGTTGACACCGGGACGTCCGAAGTGCGCCGAGTTCTCCGGGGTGTCGGCCACATCCAGACACGTACCGTCGATGGCGACCAGCCGGCGTCCCCCCAACCACGCACCCGGCGTACCCGCTCCGGCTAAGGGCGTCGCCACCCGGGAGAACAGCTTCTGGAGCGGGTCGGATCCCAATCGTGACCGGGCCTGGAAGATCGCCGACTTCGACGGCAGGGTGATCGGCTCGTCGCCCGACGTCCACGCCAAGCCGTCGGTCAAAAGTCCCAGCACATCCTCGTAGGAGCCTTCGCAGTGCAACGCCATCCCGATAGAGAAGTACGCCATGACCCGGGCCGGCAGCGAACGGTTCCGCCGCTCGGTCCGACCGCAACCGGAGACCACCTCGTCGACCAGCGCCGGGGGGAACGTCCGGGTGAGCACCCCGACCGACACAAGGTCGGACAACCGCCGGTCCGACGAAGGCTTCCTCCAACCACCACGGGGCACAACAACAAACTACACCATTGCGACCTTAACTGAACGGTATCGAGACTAAGCCTCGATCCACGTGCGTCGCAGCAGCTCGGTTGGATGGCTGAGTCCGGAGGAGGGGTCGTGACGTAGCTGAGCGCGAGCTCTCATCGCCCAGCCGGTGCGAGTGAGTCCGCGACCGGGAGACGCCCAGGTCCCTGGTAGCGAAGCTCCCTGGTTCGGTTGAAAGGCCGAGGTCAAAGCGGGGGCGGAGCGACCGGCCGGTTCGCAGCACGAGGCGAAGTTTGCAACGCCGTGAAGACTTCCTGAGCTGGGCCACCTCGGGTTGATGCAGTGCTCGTTCCGAGGCTTGGGGTTGGGGGCCTAGTCGACGGGCCTGCCTGCAGCGGCGAGGTGGGCCGACCTAGCGTCTGCTCGGCGCAGCGACTCCCGGTAGCCACCGTGGTAGCCACCGGGGCAGACTGTGGGAGTGCGTGAGCGTCGGAATCACCTTGTGTGTACGGATCCGGACGCTCCCGGACGGTTCATCCCACGCTTTGCAAGCAGGGGATCGTAGGTTCGAGTCACCCGGCAGTGGTCAGCGAACGACCTCTTAGCCACCTACGATCCGCTATGCTCTTACTATGGATGCTGTGGCCGTCTTTTTGAGAGACGCCAGGCATCGCGCGGGCTTGTCCCAGGCGGAGCTGGGACGTCGGGCTGGGGTGACCCAGAGCGTGGTCAGCGCCTATGAGTCCGGTGCCCGCCAGCCGTCGGTCCCGACGCTGGCCCGGCTGGTCGCCGCAACCGGCTTCGAGTTGGACATGCGCCTGTCCGAGCCGACGGCGGTTGGGCCAGCCAGGGGGAAGCTCGGCCAGCGGGTGCAGGCTCATAGCGTCGAGCTGCAGGCGGTGTTGTCCCGCTACGGGTTGGCCAACGCCCGGGTCTTCGGCAGTGTCGCCCGGGGCGAGGAGAGCTCTGACAGCGACGTGGACCTGCTCGTCGACGTGCCCGAAGGTGTGGGCCTGGTGACCCTCGGGCGCTGCCAGGCGGAGCTCGAAGTGCTGCTCGGAGCGACCGTAGACCTGGTGCCCGCAAGTGATCTCAAGCCTGGCGTCGCCGCCGCAGTCCTCGCCGAGGCGGTCCCGCTCTGAGCCGCCGGGAGCGTCAACGCCTCGGCGACGTCGCGTCTGCTATCGACGCCATCCACGCCCACCTCGAGCGCGGCGACCTTCATGACGGGCTGGTCTTCGACGCCGTACGGGTCCGCCTCATCGAGATCGGCGAAGCGGTCAAGGCTCTACCCCCTCAGCTGCTCGCCAGCGAACCGGCGCTCCCGTGGGCGCAGATCGCCGGGATGCGCGACCGCCTCGCCCACCGCTACTTCGACACCTCGCACGCGATCCTCGCCGCGACCGTCAGCGAGGAGCTCCCCGAGCTCGACGCCGCCGTGCGTCGTCTACTCCAGAGGGTGGGCGACGACACCTGAACGGTCTGGCCCAGTGGGTCACGTACGGGTCACGACAAACCGGGACTCGGATCCAGCGCCCGCATAAGCCCAGGTCAGCGCCCTGCCAAACGGTCCTGACCACTGCACTGATAATGCAGTGGTCGATGGTCGATGGTCGATTCTTTGGTGTCTTTACGACCTCATCGGGCGATGCTCCACGGCTCCGGTCCCTGGCGATCGCGGCGAACCAACGTTGCGTCCTGAAATCGTCATGCCGTGCCTGGCCTCCGCGGCACCGAGACGGCGCCTGTCGGGGCCCCGTCTACTTTCATCTCACTTTCACTTATGCACAGCGGTGAGCGGCAAAGAGGGGCAACCACCAGACACACGGTCGGCGGATAAACGTGGCGTCTGAGCAGCTAATCTTCGCAAACCTGCAGGTCAGGGTTGGTGCTTCGGCGCCTCCTGTCAGACCCTTAGTAATGTGGGAAGCCGCCGATCAGGTGGGGGCAGACCCCGACAGGGTCAGCTTCGTCGCCGCACTCCGCATCGCTCGCCGCTCGATCCCAGCGGCACGCGATTTTCCCCCCTCAGGCCACTGACCACGGGTGGCGATACGCCATCAGGCTGCTGGCACGAAGACTCAACCCGGCCCGTCGCCATCGCAGCAACCCGAGGGTAGCCAAGCGCAAGTACGTCAAGTGGCGCGTGAAGCGGGAGCGGCACAAGACGTGGCCGCAACCGACCCGGCCACCCCAAGCCCGCATCCCAGGGGCACCAAGCCCTTAACTGAACGGTATGGCTTTAGAGGCCTTGCGGCCGCCGGTGTCGGTTCGCCCTTCTGACAACGCCTTTCGGGCGATGGGGATGTAGACGATCACCGAAACCCAGCTGAGTACCAAGCCGATAGTGACGGCCGCCCACGCAAGCAAAAGCGCAGTGTGGTGCCAGCCGATGGTCGAGTGGCCGGCGAGGAACAGCGGGAAGGCGCACATGAGCCCGAACGTCCCGGCCTTGCCCACCATTGTCACATCGATACGTCGCGCTCCCGCAATGGCCAGTCCGACCGCTGCGACGGCTACAAGCGCCTCTCGGGTCAGGGCAATGACCGCAACCGGTATCGGTACGGCGCCGACGGCAAGGATACCGATCATCGCAGTAGCCAGCAGGACCCGGTCGGCAGTCGGATCTAGCACCTTACCGAGGTTCGTGACTTGGTCGAGGCGCCGGGCCAGTTGGCCGTCCACCCAGTCCGTGGAGCCCACAGCTGCGAGTAGGACCGCTGCCTGGAACCAGTCGCGGTGGTGAGGCTGGAGTAGCAGCCACACGAACACCGGCACCAGCACCAATCGGGTGGTGGTGACGACGTTGGGCAGGGAGAGGATCCGGTCTTCACCGACGCGGCACGCTCTTCGCTGCTTCACCTTCGGGTTCGCTCCCATGGCTCCGAGCCTACGAGTTCCGCGCCGGCGCCCCATAACCGGGACCGGGCTTGCGCGACCGTCACCGTATAAAGATGGGGCGACATGGATGCGACTGCGCCGAGCCTCAAATATGCTAACGCCGAACGCGAACAGCGGTTTCTACTGGGCAAAGTTCCCGTCCACCTGATTCCGGTTCCGGCGAGGGCGATCCACTACCGCTACCTGCGCGGGATTCAAGTTAGCCTCCGCGTGATCGTGGAACCGGGTCGCGAACCCGCGTTGAAGCTGAGCCGGAAAGTCCGGATGTCAGGCCAGCGACTCCTGGCGGTGGCCCGCACGACCGTGTATCTCAACCGACCCGACTATGACACTTTCAGGATCTTGGTTTTCGGTTCCCAGTCCGGCTTTGCCCAGTAGAACGACTCGGTGATCGCGAAGACGGTGGCTGGTAGCGCGGGTCGGGGAGCGACTGTACCTTCCGGCGCGACGAGGCGACGGCTGCGCAGGTCGAAGGGCAGGCCGTTCGCGAATCCCCGGTCGAGCTGCTCTTTCCATACCTGGGCCAGTCCTGCTCGCTCGAAACGCTTGGAGAACTGGACTCCGTCGGCTTTGCCGCGCACGTCCCAGCGGTCAGCCGACCGGCTCGAGCGTGTTCCGGTGCGGCTGGCGTTGAGGTCGACTACAGTGGTGGCACGGAGAGGTGCGAGAGTGGCCGAATCGGACTCACTGCTAATGAGTTGACTTGGGAGACCGGGTCCGGGGGTTCAAATCCCCCCCTCTCCGCCAGCAACCGCTCCTCGACCCAAGGCTGAAACCGGGAGTGTGTCTCATCCCGTCGGAGGGCGGGTGGAACCGCCGGCGGGGATTTGAGACGTCACGACGACTCTCGATGTACTAGCCACACGCGCGCTTGGGCTCGGGGGCGGATGACGACCTGGTCGATATCCACGTGGCTCGGCCTGGTGGCGACGAAGGCTATGACGTCGGCGACGTCCCCGGCGCTGAGCGGCGTGAGTCCCTCGTAGACCGAGTCGGCGCGTTCCTCGTCGCCGTCGAAGCGAACCAGCGAGAACTCGGTCTCGACGAGACCGGGGTCAACTTCGCTTACCCTGACCGGCTTGCCGACCAGCTCGATCCGTAGAACGTCGGTTACTGCCCGGGCGGCGTGCTTGACGGCGTTGTACCCGCCACCCCCGGCGTACGGCTCGAAGGCTGCGACGGAGCCGACGTTGATGACGTGTCCATCTCCGGAGTCGATCAGCCTGGGCAGCAGGGCACGGGTCATTCTCATGAGGCCCATGACGTTCGTGTCGTACATGGTCTGCCACTGCGCCTCGTCGGCTTCGCTCACGGTACTCAGTCCGAGCGCACCGCCTGCGTTGTTGACAAGGAGGTGGCAGTCGTCTCCGACTTGTGAGCAGAACCGGTCCACAGAGGCAGTGTCTGTGACGTCGAGGTGCATCCCCCGAGCGCTCGGTCCGATGTCGGCGACGACTTCTTGCAGTCGATCCGTTCGTCGCGCTCCGAGAACCACTTTGAAACCCTCGGACGCCAGCCGATGGGCTGTGGCGGCGCCGATCCCGCTGGAAGCTCCTGTTATGACCGCCGTTCGCCAAGATCCCATTTTCCAAGATTAGGTACTCCTGTCGGGGCGGACGCGCCGAACTTAGGATGTTCTCGCCTGCCCTCCCTAGAGGGTAGTTCCCAGCGATGCACGACGGCATGAGGGCGCGTAGCCGTTAGGCGACGACACCGGGAATACTAGAAGGGTGCAAGACGTGAGGCGACGTAAGGTCGACCGTCGTGGCGGGTACCGACCCGCCGGGCGGACCTACCCGATGAAATGGGTGGCGGTGGCGCTTGCCGTGACCGCAGCGGTGCTTATAGGCGGCCCGTACCTCTTCATCGCATTGTTCTTGGGCTCTGCTCCCGCGAAGCTGCACCTGCCGAGCGTCGCCACCGCCGCGGCCGATCCTGTAGCTCCTGGTCCTGTGAGCGGGACCTGGGCTGTGTCCACCGGCTCGCAGGCCGGTTACAGGGTTCACGAGTACCTGTTCGGCCAGTCCCATACTGCGGTCGGTCGAACGTCGCAGGTGAGCGGTGAGATGGTGATCTCAGGTTCCCACGTGACGGCCGCTAGCTTCAGCGTCGACATGGGCACCGTTAAGTCCGACCAGGCTGCGAGGGACGCACAGTTTCGCGGTTACATCATGGAGACCTACAAATATCCTCATGCCACGTTCGTGCTGGCGCAGCCGGTTGCCTTAGGGTCAGTGCCGCCGGTAGGCCAGGTCGTATCTTTGCCTGCTACGGGCGAGCTAACCATGAGAGGCGTAACTCGAACCGTCAACTTCACCTTGAAGGCTGAGAGGATCCAATCGGGAATTGACGTAGATGTGTCGATTCCGATCACCTTCTCCTTGTGGAAGATACCGTCCCCTGACTTTGCCGTGGCGCGGGTCGGGTCAACCGGCACGCTCGAAGTGCTTCTGCAGTTCGTTCGTGCCGACTCCGAAGGCCGGCCGCTGGTACCGGTGAGGACGACTCCGACGACGACAGTTTTCGTGCCCGGCACCTTCTAGCATCACTCCCCGCAGCTTCGTCATCGTCGGCGCGTTAACGACCCGGGCCTGCCGGGTGCCGCCCAGGGTCAGAGCACCTGGCTTTCGACTAGTCCGGCCAGGTCAGCCAGGATGACAGCCAGGCGGTAGTCCTTGGGAGTGTAGACGGCAGCTACGCCAAGCGATCGCAGCATTGCCTCGTCAGCCGGGGGGACTATCCCGCCGACGACGACAGGAGCTTCGACTCCCTCGGTGCGCAGACCCCGCATTATGTCGGTCACCAATGCCATGTGGGACCCAGAGAGGATCGACAGGCCGACCACGTCGACGCTCTCGTCGCGTGCGGTCGCTACGATCTCCGCAGGGCTCTGCCGGATTCCCTGGTAGATGACCTCGAACCCCGCGTCGCGAGCCGCGACGGCGATCTGTTCCGCCCCGTTGGAATGTCCGTCGAGACCGGGCTTGGCCACCAGAAGCCGGGGCGGCCCCCCACGCCCTTGTGAGAGGTTCCGCACGCGGTCGCGAACGACGGCCAGGTCGTCGCTTCGGACTCCGAAGCCGCCTGACACGCCCGTCGGGGCCCTGTAGCTCCCCCAGACGTCCCTCAGTGCTCCGGCCCATTCGCCGGTCGTCCCGCCTGCGGACGCCAGCTGCAAGGTGGCGTCCATCAGGTTGTCCGAGCCCTCGGCTGCGAAACGGAGAGCGTCGAGGGCCTTTCGCACCGCCGAAGCGTCGCGGCGGGCTCTCCAACGGATGACGTCGTCGACGAGGGCCCCTTCCACGGCGGGATCGACCCGCAGGACCGACTCGTCACCGACGAGAGGAGACGTCTCGCTGGTAGTGAACCGGTTGACCCCGACGACGACCTGCTCGCCGGATTCTATCCGTCGAGCTCGCTGCGACTGGGAGCGAACCAAGCGGGCCTTGAGCTCGTCGATAGCTTCGAAGGACCCGCCCAGGCCGATGATCTCGTCCAGCTCCGATCGTGCTTTGCGGACAAGCTCGGCGGTGAGAGCTTCGACGACGTGCGAGCCGGCGAAGATGTCCTCGTGTTCGAGAAGGTCCGTCTCGTACGCGAGGATCTGTTGTATCCGCAGGGACCACTGCTGATCCCAGGGTCGGGGCAGCCCGAGCGCTTCGTTCCATGCTGGCAGCTGGATCGCTCGCGCGCGCGCGTCTGCGGAGAGGGTCACGCCCAGCGTCTCGAGGACGATACGGGTCACGTTGTTCTCGGGCTGCTGCTCGGTGAGGCCTAACGAGTTGACCTGTACCCCGTGGCGGAACCGGCGCATCTTGGGATCCGTCACCTCGTAGCGTTGCTCGCAGATCTGGTCCCACATGGTTGAGAACGCCCGCATCTTGCACACTTCTTCGACGAAGCGGATACCCGAGTTGCAGAAGAACGAGATTCTTCCGACGAGCTTCGGAATGTCACCGGAGGAGACCTGGCCTGAGGCCTTCACCGCGTCGAGCACGCTCACGGCGCTGGCCAAGGCGAACGCCAGCTCCTGCTCCGGTGTCGCCCCCGCCTCTTGGAGGTGGTAGCTGCACACGTTGATGGGATTCCAACGTGGAACGTTCCTCAGAGCCCAGACTATGGTGTCGACTGTCAGGCGCCGGCTCTGCTCAGGAGCGAAGATGTACGTTCCCCGAGATAGGTACTCTTTTATTATGTCGTTTTGAGTGGTACCGGTCAGCACTGCCGGATCGAGCCCTCGGTTGCGCGCCTCGGTGACGTAAAGACCCAGCAGCCACGCCGCAGTCGCGTTGATGGTCATCGAGGTGTTCATCCGATCCAGCGGTATGCCGTCCATAAGCTCGTGCATGTGGCCGAGGTGGGCTACGGGTACTCCGACTTTTCCGACCTCGCCCGCGGATTCCGGCGCGTCGGGGTCGTATCCAGTCTGCGTTGGTAGGTCGAACGCTACCGACAGGCCGGTCTGACCCTTGTCCAGGTTCTTCCGGTATAAAGCGTTGGAGTCGCGGGCGGTGGAGTGCCCGGAGTAGGTTCGCATCAACCACGCTGTGTCGGCCATGAACCACTATCCCCCAAAACGGCCTCGGCCGGCCATACCCGCCGCGGATGTCTGCGGGAGGGAATGCCCAGCTATCGAAGATGCCGCTGCTCAGTCACCCGCCTGTCGGGCTGGTGGACGTTGCCGTCAGGACTCGTCGAGGTCGTAGACGGCGTCGCGGTGAGCAGCCCACGACAGCGTCCCGAAAAGGGTGACTACGAAGATCGCCAAGGTCACGATGTGCACCGATGTGCACCACAGGCAGATGGCGTGAATCTCGAACAGCTCGTCGTAGACAAGTTTGAGCGCTGACGCTATCCCGACGACGCACCAGGCGATCCTGGCCGGGTTAAGCCAGCGCAGGTCGCTGCGCCAAGCCCACGGGGACTGCAACACGGACATCACGGCGAAGAAGACGAGCCCAAGGACTGCTACGGGAATACCGTATTGGACCGAGTAGACGCTGGTGGTCACCTTGAGGCAGTTAATGGCACCGTTGGCGCTCCCCGCCGGACACGTCAGCGACTTCGAGCCTGTGTAGTGCTCGTATGTTAGATAAGCGGCAACCGCGAAGCCCACAAAGCTGAGCAGCGTCCCCACTAAGGAAGGCCACCTCGGCCCGTTGGCCCCGCTCGTAGGGTACCCGTGGTCGGTAACGCCGGGACCGTCGAGTGTTCCGCGTTGGGATGGCGGGGGGTCGTCGCGGTGTCGGGCGGTCACGCTTACGGCTATGACGGGCTCACCGGGCAATCCGGGCGCCTGGCCCTCGGGGCCGTAAGACGGTCGGCTGGTCTGCACGGGCGGCGACTAACCCGCGGAGCTCGAAGTGGAGCTGCCGCCGCTCACGGTGTTGTTGAACGGTGCTTGCACGCCAGAGAAGGCAGAGCAGACAGAGGCAGGTTTGTTGCCGGTCACGTCACAGATGTACTTGGTCATGGCAGCTGCCGCAGCGTCGATGCTTGCTCCTACCGTGTTGTTGTTAGAACCCACAGTGCTCAAAATGGACGAGAAATTCTTGTTGTACACGATTGAGTCGTCATATTGCGCGCTCAGCATGAGATATTTCCCGGCGATGTCCATGAACGGGTAAGACCCGGTCTGCCCCAGGTATTTGGTGTCGTTTGCGTTCCATAGCGCCTGCTCGGACTTTGTCGGCACTTCGAGGGTCTTGTAGGTGTTCGTCTCGTTCTCCACTGAGGTGAACGTCAGATAGGGGCTGGTGTAGGTAGAACCGTAGAAAGACCAGGTTCCGACGTCGCCGTCGGTGACAGCAGAGTGGGTCTGTTGGAGGTTGCCGAACGTTCCGAATTTCGACAGTGCGATGATCAGCGGCCAGCGCTCGGCTGCGCAGAACGGGCAGAATTCGGCGCCGATATATAGAAGCTCGGGCTTCCCGGCCGAGCTGAGAGCGCCGCCGATAGCTGGAACCGCAGGGTAGAGGTTGCTGATCTTGCTGGCTGCTGCGGTCAGCACGCCATTGGGCACGTTGGTGATCTTCGTCACCGCGGCCTGCGGGGCCGGCTCGCGCAGTGGTCCGGTTTTGGAGTTCTTTGAGATCCCAACTATGACCAGCGCGGCCACGACGACCACGACAGCTACGACAGCTGCTATAGCGAGGTTACGGTTGCGTCTAGCTGCGGCCTGACGGGCTTGGCGTCCGCTGGGCCGCCGACCTGGAGGTCCTGAACGGCTGGCTTGGGAGCGGCCCTTTTGACCGGGGCGCGGCGGCACCGGAGTCGAGCGCCCAGAAGTGGTTGAGCTCACATGCGCATACTAAGCCATGCAGGGCCGATTTTGCTTTCGGCGTGAAGCCGCCTCCCGACGCCAGCGCTCAGACCGCCGCTCCGGGCGTCTTTAGGTTAGAAAATGCGGTTGATCAGGTCGTCGCCCAAGCCGAACCCCGCCCCGGTAGCGATCGCACGCCCGAACCCGCCGCCCATGAAGCGGCCCAGGAGGCCTCCTGGCATTCCACCGCCGCTAGGTTGCTGCATCTGGTACGAGGGTTGCGGGGCATAGGCGGGAGGATAGGCGGGTTGTCCCGCACCGTAGCCGGCGCCTGCGGCGGGGTCCGACAGATGGCTGACGGTGAAGTCGTGGACCGCTTGCATCAGCGACTGCATCTGAAGGTGGTCTGCTTGTACCGACAGGGCGACCGACTTAAGGTCGAGAAGCCACTCCCGGGCGTTGGGGTCGCCTGACGACGCAGCGGCTTGCAGTTTCTGAGCGAGAGTGTCGATGGCCTGGCCGGTCGACTCGACTTCTTGTTCCAGCTTGGAGTACTCGGCGTCTATCGTGTCCGGATTCAACGAACCTTCCTATCTTTCATTGTGATGTGATCGTCTTTCAATGCCTATGAGCTGAATTGCTCCGGCCGCTACCGCACCAGCGACTCTACGCTGTGGCGGCGGCGAAGGCGTGGACTCGATTCGCCCTGTCGATGCTGCCGGCGTCTAGCCGTCGGAGTCGTTGTGGCTTTCAGACTGGGGCGGCAGGAACTCGAACCAGCCTTCTGGCAGTTCATAGGGGAAAGCCGCCAGCACGTTGTCGTGGTCGCAGAGGGACCGTTCGAAGCACTCCAAGAGCATCGTGGCTGGTTCGTGTAGGAGATCCTCGCTTTGGCATCCGTCGTCGAGCAGTCCCCTTAGGCGCTTGTCGAAACGTCTAAGGGCGTCATCCCAGATCCCTGCGAACTCCGCACCCTCGAGAGACCCGCCGGCCCACCAAGTCACCAGACGGTCGTGGAGCTCTTCGAGGCGAGAGTCGGTGTCGCCCCACGCCTCACCGGCCAGTGCCTCTGGGTGTTTGGTCATGCGTTCCTCCTATCGGTTACCCGCAAGTGTCGGGTCACTACCTAATAGAGTTAAATGTCCGATTAGTCGAGTTGTGGTGATCGCAGAAGGTAAGGACGTTCCGAGAGATGACAAGATGGACGGGTCCGACCGTTGGAAGGTCCCGGCGGACCTGCCGGGAGGCGATCTGAGACATGGATGCCAAAGTATTGTTGTGCGACTTCGCCGAGGTCAGCGGAGGGAAGCTCTTCATAAGCGGCGCAGGAATTTCCATGCTCGCTAGCAACACCGATGCCCCTCCCTACCCGGTGAACATCTTCCTCGCGGTCTTGGTGTCGATCGCTTGGACCGAAACCGACTCGAAGCACTTGATGACCATCGAGCTGGTGTCGGAAGCTGACGGTTCGCAGCGTCGGGTCCTTCTCAGCGACCAACTCCCCGAGGAAGCCGACCCGGCGGACCAGGGCATGATCGCAATCGTCTTCACAGCGGTTCGAATGCCGACGATGCTCGATGGCGACGAGTCAGCGATGCCTCTCGCCATCCCACTGTTCGGACTGCCGCTGCCTGCGCCGGGGCCGTACTTTTTCAGCGTCCGCATCGACGGGCGGGAGATGGACAGGGCGTCGTTTCGGCTGGTCTCTCGGGAACAGATGCAAGCCCAGCTCGGTGGCTGAGCCACGCGACGCCGCAGTAGTGAGCGTATCGCCGCCACCTCGCGCTTGTGGGAGCACTCGACGGTTATTCGAAGCAGTTCAAGTTCACATAGCGCCCGACCGACGCTCATAGCCGAGCGGTACCAGTCGGATCCCCGAGGAGTCTCGGGAACTGTTAGGTGCAGTTCAGGACTTTTTCACCCAGGAAGCTGTAAATTTGTCACTGGAACGCTCACAGCCTTTGAGGTCTCCCATACTTACGATCGATAGCAGGTGATCGAGATGTTCGAATTCGCATTCTTGGCTTGGGCAGCGATGAGCTTCGCCGGCTGGGCGGTAGGACGGGGTAAAGGGCGCCCTCTAGAGGGTTTGGTGCTCGGCCTGGTACTCGGGGCGGTTGGGGTCGTCATCATCGCCTTGATGCGTCCCAGGCCCGGATACGGTTCCCGGTCGATCCGAGGACCCTTCGGTCCTGGGGGCCAGATCGGCGGATATCCAGGCTACGGTGGGTACGGGCATGGGGGTTTCCCGCCCCCGAGCGGAGACCCCTACTCTCAGCCCTACCCGTACGGGAACGACCAGAGCTCCCAGATGGCGCCCCCAGGCGCGTCTGACGAAGGCTCGCAGGGTGCTACCTACGATGTTTCTTCCGCTCCCGCTTGGCGTCCCGATCCTTCCGGGCGCTGGGAATACCGCTGGTGGGACGGCCACGATTACACCTCGTATGTTTCTCGGGGAGGCGTTCCCTACACTGACTCTCTACCGATCTGACTCTCTACCGACAATCTGAATTTCTGGAATCACCACTGCGGCCACCCTTGCGGCAGAACTCCCGTGGGCGGATTGTTCTGAAGTATTCCGCTGGGAGCGCCCAGGGTGGCGAGCAGCTGCGAGAAGTTATAGCCGAACGCCGTCGAGTTAGCGCCGCTGAACTGACCGGCGTTGTAGGCCATCGTGGAGCCGATACCACCGTCAGCCCACCCGGTTTCCATCCCTGCGGGCCCCTCATAGAGAGTTCCAAGGACTGTATCGGGGGTGACGGTCTCTCCAACGCTGACAGATGGCAAGATGTCCTCGGCTGCGTAGACCGTCAAACCGGCTGCCGGTCCGTTGGCTAGACGGTACGTGATGAACGTCCCGCCTGGCCAACCCCCGTTGGAAGTAGACAGAACCACGCCGTCTCCGATGGCGTAGATCGGCCCTGACCCGCTGTAGTCGACGCCCTGGTCGACGCGTTCGGGGTTAAGCGCACGGACGGATCGGAGGGGATTCGCGTGGCCGGTCGCTTGGACG
>Ga0078972_1010587_pt1 | contig 17105 bp, 16 predicted proteins | sample YelNatPaOPGAMG01_FD_67568 | JGI IMG/M metagenome (GOLD analysis project Ga0078972, IMG submission 67568) | Hot spring thermophilic microbial communities from Obsidian Pool, Yellowstone National Park, USA - OP-RAMG-01 (SPADES assembly) (version 2) | ecosystem: Environmental > Aquatic > Thermal...
AAAATTTATTAAAAAAAGACTTGTGCCATTGGCGGAGGACAGGTTTACGTAATCTCCTGCGCGGACTTCGGGATCACTGCAAAAACATCACCGCCGTCGTGACAATGACTGATGATGGCGCCTCCGCGGGCAGGACTCGAACCTGCAACCAACTGGTTAACAGCCAGCTGCTCTACCATTGAGCTACCGCGGAACACTTTTATTATATCATTTTATTTAAGATAATCAACCAACTTTTGGGCCTCTTTGTGCTTTCTGAGTTTTTGAAGAGCCTTTGCTTCAATTTGTCGAATCCGCTCTCTGGTCACCCCAAACTCTTGACCAACCTCCTCCAAAGTATAGGTGCGATCAGTTCCCAAACCGAACCGCATCTTCAAAATTTTTTGTTCCCGTGGGGTTAAAAACTTCAAAGAATCCTTAATATACCCCTTCATTAATTCATAAATTGCTGTTTCCTCTGGGGATAAGTTTTCTTTATCTTCAATGAAATCGCCTAACTGAGTATCTTCTTCTTCGCCGACCGGCGTTTCAAGAGAAACCGTTTCCTGTGAGATTTTCAAGATATGTTCCACTTTCGGCACATCAATTCCCATTTCTGCAGCGATCTCCTCGGGCAACGGTTCGCGACCCAAATCTTGAACCAGTTGTCGTTGAACCTTGGTCATTTTGTTAATTGTTTCTACCATATGGACCGGAATTCGGATCGTCCGAGCCTGATCAGCAATTGCCCGGGTAATTGCTTGTCGAATCCACCAAGTCGCATATGTCGAAAACTTGTATCCTTTTCGCCAATCAAACTTTTCCACCGCACGGAGAAGACCGGTATTTCCTTCTTGGATTAAATCTAACAAACTCAAACCACGACCAATATATTTTTTAGCGATTGAAACAACCAATCTTAAATTCGCTTCAGCCAATTTCTTTTTCGCCACCTCATCCCCTGCTTCGATTCTTTTGGCCAAGCGAATCTCCTCCTGAGCAGAAATTAATGGAATTTTACCAATCTCTCGCAAGTACAAACGAACCGAATCCTCGGCAATCTCATTTTCCAGCTCCCGCAGTTCTGCTCCGGAAATTGGTTCTTCTTGAGGTAGGGCAACCTCTCGGCTATCAATCACCTCAATTCCATAATTAGCCAAGAGATCCAACAACTCTTCAATCTCTTGCACATTCTCTTCAGGATTTTCAAAAACCTGCAAGATTTCTTGGAAGGTCACAAAACCAAGATCTCTCCCTTTTTGAAAAAGGCTATAAGCCTTGGCTGAAACATCAATGGTTTTTTTAGGCTCAATAACAATCTTTTTAGGCACACTAACCTCCCACCGCAAAATCACCAAAGAGAAAATACAGTTTATTGATATTATACAACTTTTTGTCGACGGTCGTTATTTATTTGTTGGACCATCTTTCCTAATAATCTTCTCCTGAAATTCTCTGATCAACTTCTTTATTTTTACCCTATCTCCTGCCGCCTCTGCCTCTTTGATTTTTTCTTCATACTCTTTTTGAATCTTTTCATTTTTAGCCGCTAAAAAACGGGCGAGATATTCCTGATATTCGCGATGGAGTGTTTCCTCTCCAGGGTTAGATTCGAATGGTAAGATTAAAAAATCAATCGTGGTAGCAAGACGAGGGAATCTTTTTTTGATAGAAGAAAGATTAAACGAGACATTTTGATTATAAACCTCTTTTAACTTCAAAACAAGATTTTGCAATTTTGGGTCTTTAAAATCCTGATAATTAATCCGGTTAAAAAAATCGGCTTGGAATTCTGGCATAAAAAGAACCAACCCCACAAGCCTCTCCTCGATATTCACTTTGGGCCGCGGAAAGGCAACCTCTGAAATCGGCTCTTCTCTTTCAGAAGTAATTTTCTCAAGAGCCTCGTAAAGAAATTTTTCGGGAACGTCAACCAAAAGAGACAACTGTTGAACGTAATGAGCCTGCAAAACACTGTCACCGAGATTTTTAATCAACGGAAGTAAATCCTGAACAATTTCCCGCTTGACGAAAGCGTCTTGCTTTTGTCCCATTTTTTCTTTTGCTTTTTCAAAATAATAATCCACCGCATTCATTTGTCCTGCCACTGCCTTTTCCCAAAGTTGAGGGTTTTCTCTTAAACATTCATCCGGGTCTTTTCCAAAAGGTATGACGATGATTTTTACCTCGAACCCCATTTGGTGGGCCAATTCAATTGCTCTTCGGGTGGCTGCCTGACCTGCTTTATCTTGATCAAAGGCAAAAGCAACGGTTTTGGTAAACCGGCGGAGGATACTCAATTGAAAGGAGGTCAAAGCGGTACCACAAGGAGCAACCACATTTTGATAACCATGCTGAAAAAGACTAATCAAATCCATCTGACCCTCAACAATTATTACTTCTCCTTTTTCTTTAATTGCCTGCTTGGTTTTGTCTAATCCATACAATAATTTTGACTTTGAATAAATCAGGGTATCTGGGGAGTTAATATACTTGCCTGCTTCGGTTTCGTGCATCGCCCGACCCGAAAAACCAACCACATTGCCCAAAAGATCACAGATTGGAAACATAAGCCGATCTCGGAAACGGTCATAGTATTCACCTTTCTTCTTTTCAGAAGGCATAACCAAGCCAGCCTGTTGGGCGTCCAACAAAGAGCTTCCTTTCGTCTTCAAAAAATTAGACAAAAGGTCATAGGAAGCCGGTGCATAACCAAGAAAAAATCGTTCAATTGATTCTTGGGAGATTCGTCTTTTTTCTAGATAATCTCTGACAAATTGCGCCTTTGGCTTACCAATCAAAATTTTGTGAAAAAAGGAAGCGGCTAGTCGATTGAGTCGATAAAGTCGCAATTTTAACTCTTGGTCTTTTCGATACTCTTCTTTTTCAAATTTCTTTAATTTCACGCCTGCTCGTTCAGCCAAAAATTTCACCGCCTCGGGAAACTCCAAACCCTCCATTTCCATAATGAAGTCAAAAATTGAACCGCCTTTACCACAACCAAAGCACTTAAAAATCTGCTTTTCCGGAGAAACATAAAAAGAAGGCTGTGTTTCTTGATGAAAGGGGCAAAGCGCTTTATAGGAGGTGCCTACCTTTTTCAATTTTAAGTACGAAGAAACTAAATCAACAATATCAATTCTTCTTTTGATTTCTTCTATCTCTTCAGACATAGGGTTTTTTATTTTGTTTGGGGACGGTGAAAAAACCAGCAGTAAATCCCATATATCCAACTAAAGGTATAGATGATGCTGACCAAAAAAACGCCCCATTGGCGATGGGTTGTCGCTGTAATAAACCAAAATGGCTGACTGAAGAGACCCAGAACAAATCCCCACTTATTCTTCCGAGCGACGAGGATAATCGCACCCGCTCCAAAAATTAAAATCCCTGCCTGAATCAAAAAGTCCCACATAGTTTTATTATATCACTTTGAGTCTTGATAGGTTGGAGATGGCGGGGTCTATTGGATGATTTTAGGAACTCTGAATGGATAAATTATGTCCACCACCCCAGTGTTATTTTAGCGCAGATGAGATAACTCATTTTCTGCTGCCAACCAATGCTAAAATCCCTCCAATAATTAATAATGGACCAGCAACTACATAACCGATTGAGACAGCAATAATTCCACCAATCCCCATCAAAAGCATCAGGATACCAGCGATTTTTGGTTTGGCTAATGCAATTGCGCCTCCGACAATACCAATAATAGACAGTAACAAAGCCACCCAACCCAATGTGACCACCATTCCAGCACCCGCCCCGCCGAATACTGAGCCAGTGCCTCCTAATACCATTGCCAAAATTGCCCCTACAATTCCAGCAATGCCACCAATAATCCCAAGAATTAAAGCCGCAATTTTCATTTAGTCTCCTTTCTTTTTATTTTTTAAATTCCCAAATCTACAAAAGCATATTCACTTGACAACAATCTCAAGTCTTTAATTTTCAGCTTTAAGCCCTGAGCATCAGTAGCGACATCAAAAACGGCGTAGCCAGTCACCGGCACATTTGGATTAACTTGTTTGAGGAAAAATTCTTGTTTGCCTGACGTTATCAAGGCCGTTTGTCCCTCTGTGCTATACTTAAAAGTTCGGTCCTTATTATCAAGGATTTCTAATTGATTAGCGTCAATTGTCCCGCTCTCCTTCCCTAAAAGTTCGGCCTTCAATTGAAGCACTACGAATACACCGCTAGCTTTAACCCTTTGAAAGCCATTCCAAATGTCATTTTGTTTCTTTACATCCATAACTATCCATTTAACTTCCCCAACCTGAACTTCTTGCCCCACTTTGGCTGTTTTGACTTCTTCCTTTTTGGTTTCTGTTTTTGCAGGTTGAGTAGGTTGTTGGGTTGTCTCTTTCTTGCCACCGCCAGAGACAGCAGCAATAACAATAATGAGAACAATTAAGCCCAAGCAACCAAGCCCTACGACCGCACCCGTTGATAGTTTTTTCTTTTCTTCTGTCATTTTGACACTCCTTTCTATTTTTTATCCCCTCAACTTATTCCTTGGTTGAAACCTGAGAATAAAATTTCTTCCAAACTTTACCAACGATATTTTCTTTCGGAACAAGTCCAAATTCTCGGGAATCACTTGAATTTTCTCTGTTATCTTCCATAACGAAATACTTATTTGACTCTACATTTAAGGAGACGTTGCCTTGCGTTACGGTTCCCTCTGGAAGATAGGGCTCGGATAAAAGGGAATTATTAATATAAACCTTGTCATCTTTGATTTCAATTTTTTCACCCGGGGCCGACCGGATTCGAACCGGCGATCTCGTGCGTGACAGGCACGCGCTTTAAACCACTAAGCTACGGCCCCTTGCTACATCTGAATTATAACTCAAAGAGGCGCTTCTTGACAAGCGCCTCTTTGAGTTGAACCGAGCTGAACTTAGTATTCTGGCATCGGGGGAGTCGGAGAACCTTCCTTCTTTTCCGGCAGATCAGCCACCACTACCTCAGTGGTCAAAAGCATTGCTGCAGCAGAAGCAGCGTTTTGCAGAGCAGAGCGTGTCACCTTCAAAGGATCAATAATCCCGGCCTTAATCATATCCACATATTGATCAGTCGCTGCGTCATAACCTATACCCTTGGGTTGTTTCTTCACATTGGCAATAATCACCGAACCTTCTTTGCCCGCATTTTCAGCGATTTGCCTCATCGGTGCTTCCAAGGCTCGACGCAAAATATCCACACCAACCTTCTCATCACCTTCTACCGTGAGTTCATCAAGGGTCCTGATGACATCAACCAACGCCACCCCACCACCCGGAACGATACCTTCTTCAATAGCCGCCAGGGTGGCAGATTTAGCATCTTCAACCCGATGCTTTTTCTCCCGCATCTCTACTTCTGTCGCCGCACCAACCTTAATTACTGCCACACCACCAGCCAGTTTCGCCAATCTTTCCTGTAGTTTTTCTTTATCAAATTCAGAGGTGGCTTTTTCTAACTCTATTTTAATCTGGCTAATTCGCGCCTTAATTTTTTCAGGACTTCCTTTCCCTTCAACGATGGTGGTGTTATCTTTATCCGCAATCACCTTTCTTGCCTGACCGAGCATTTCCAACTTGATATTCTCCAGTTTGAGTCCTAAATCTTCAGAGATAAACTGACCACCAGTCAAAACAGCAATATCCGCCAGCATCTCTTTTCTTCTTTCGCCAAAACCAGGCGCTTTCACAGCCAAGGCATTAAAAACTCCTCTTAATTTATTAATCACCAAGGTGGCCAGTGCCTCACCTTCAATTTCGTCAGCAATGATAACCAACTCTTTCTTACCTTGATTGGCTAAAGACTCCAAAAGCGGGAGAATGTCTGAAACAGCTGAAATTTTTAAATCTGTAATTAGAATATAGGGATTTTCTAAAACTGCTTCCATCCGGGAAGTATCAGTAATCATATAGGGGGAAACAAAGCCACGGTCAAATTGCATTCCTTCAACCACTTCCAGTTGCAGACCGATGGTTTGAGATTCTTCTACAGTAATCACACCATCTTTACCGACCCTCTCCACTGCATCAGCGATCACTCGACCAATCTCTGGGTTTCCAGAAGAAATGGTGGCTACTTGTTCAATTTCCTGTTTTTCGGTAATCTGCTTAGCACTCTTTTTTAAAGCAGTCACCACTGTTTCGGTCGCCTTTTCAATTCCTCGCCGAAGCGCAACAGGATTGGCGCCAGCCGTAACATTTTTGAATCCTTCATTAATCAGGGCTTGAGCCAAAACAGTAGCGGTTGTCGTTCCGTCACCAGCATCGTCGCCGGTTTTGGAAGCAGCCTCTTTAATCACTTGAGCACCCAAATTCTCAAATTTATCCTCAAGTTCAATCTCTTTGGCAATCGTCACTCCGTCATTGGTAATGGTGGGACTGCCAAAACCTCGGTCTAAAAGCGCATTGCGTCCTTTTGGACCAAGGGTTGCTCTAACGGCATCAGCTAATTTATTAGCGCCTCGCTTTAAGGCTTCACGTGCTTCTTCAGAGTAGATTAATTGTTTGGCCATACTACCTCCTTTCTACTTCTCAACAATCGCCAAAATATCTTCTTCTTTAACAATTAACAGTTCTTCATCATCGACCTTAATTTCATCGGGACCGTATTTCGAAAAGATAATCCGATCCCCCTTCTTGACTGAAAGAGGAACCAGTTTGCCTTCCAGCCATTTCCCCTCACCTACTTCCAAAACCTCGCCTTCTTCTGGTTTTTCTTTGGCTGACTCAGGCAAATAGATGCCTGATTTTGTCTTTTCAGAAGCAGACAACGGTTTAACCAAGACACGAGGACCTAATGGTTTGATTTTTACCATCGTACCTCCTTTCTCAAAACTTAATTAACTCTAATCAAGTTTAAAAAGATTAGCTAACGCCGGATATGATGATTGGGATAATTTTACCAAAGTACATTTTTTTATATCAAAGAAAAAACCGCTTGTCAAGAGTCGTTTGTCTTTTGGGGATAAAAAAAGTATAATGAAGAAAATGACTGATTTGAAATTTGTCGCTTCAAGTTTGCAACAGGTTTCCACAACCCAACTTCTGGATAAGATTTTGGAATCAGCGGTCGCGGCTAATGCTTCAGATATCCACATCGAGCCCCAAGAAGATGGTTTCCGGATTCGCTTCCGCATCGATGGCGTTTTACAAGAAGTGGTCAAACTCCCCTTGGAAAACTATCATAACCTGCTTTCTCGGATTAAACTCCTCGCCCGGATGAATCTCAATGTCTCTGACCGACCTCAAGATGGTCGCTTCACCCTGACTATCCTCAACCGTCATTTTGACTTTCGGGTGGCTACCCTGCCTTTGGTTCATGGTGAAAGTCTGGTCTTGCGGTTATTAGAACAAGAGGCGCGCTTTTTTACTCTTTCAGAATTAGGCTTCCACCCAAAAATTGAACAAGCCATCGAAGAGGCGATTCGGCGACCAACAGGAATGATCTTAACGACCGGACCCACTGGTAGCGGTAAAACAACCACTTTGTACGCTTTGTTGAATGAACTTAATCGACCCGATGTCAAAATCATCACCTTAGAGGACCCAATAGAATACAAATTACCTGGTTTGGTCCAGTCCCAGGTCAGCCACAAAGAGGGTTTTGGGTTTGTTGAAGCTTTAAAGGGAGCGCTCCGCTCAGACCCGGATATTATTATGGTGGGCGAAATCCGGGATTTGGAAACAGCAGAGATTGCTCTTCAGGCAGCGTTAACAGGTCATTTGGTTTTATCCACCTTTCACGCCAACAATGCACCGGCTACCCTCTTGCGTTTGGTTGAAATCGGGGTCAAGCCGCATCTTTTATCTGGTTCAATCAATTTGATTATTGCTCAACGACTGGTCCGGAAGGTTTGTCAAAATTGTAAAGAATTACAACCTGTTGACCGAACCATTGTGGATTATCTCAAATCCCACTTTCCCAAATTAGCCATCCCCAAGGCTCTTTATCGTGGTAAGGGTTGCGACCAGTGCGCTGGAACAGGGTATAGGGGACGGACAGCCATTGGCGAGATTCTCGTGCCAACACCGGAATTAGAAAATTTACTCATCCAGCGGGCTTCCTCTTTAACCGTTGTTCAATATGCCCGCCAGATCAATCCTTGGACATTAGAATACGACGGCATCCTTAAAGCCTTAGAAGGAGTGACCACGCTCGAAGAGGTCTTCCGCGTCGCCAGGGAATAAGTTTCTCTCTAAAATAGAGACTGAATATTCAAAAGTATCCGCTGAAACTCGTCAATCGCCTTAGCACTTACCGTGTATTTACTGACTGCGAAAATATCCCTGTTCCAATTGTCCTTACTAATACAAAAGCTAAGGTAATAAGGATTAAACCAATTACTGCCTGAAGTAAAATGGTTCTACCTTTCTTTACCTGTTCTTCGTTCCCAGCAGCAGTCAGATAGGTAATGCCACCATAGACAAAAAAAACAGCCGCAATTGCACCAAGAACCAAAATAAGTCCTTGCAAAATAGCTCCTAACGCATTCTGCCAACTCACGCCCGGGCTAAAAAAGAACCATTTCATAGGAATATCCGTTGCTCCCACGCCAAAGGCTACTTTTGGACTCAACAAAGCCAGGGTACCCAAGCCTATCATTGTCGACAAAAACCATTTTTTCATTTTTTCCTCCTATTTTTAAAGTTTTATTTTATTGAGATTGAGGCTTTCCTTTGATAATATTTCCTACCCAATTAACCAGCGCGAATGCGATCAAAATCACAATCAGCCCGGCTACTGCATCAATCAAAATTGTCTTGGCTCTCTTGGTTTGCTCTTCATTGCCACCAGCGGTCAAATAAAGAACACCTGCATAAATAACAAGAACCAACGTAATTGCTGCAAGAAAGCCAAAAAACCAAGTCAATATCGTTGATAACGCGTTAGCCAGGGTCGTGTTCTGACCAAGGGGCTCCCATTGATTAGCGATATTGTTGATAGGAGCAACTGTGGTCGGCGTTACCACTGTCTCCTGTGCCCGGGCACTAACTGGTCCCCCTAACAAAAAACCGGCCATTAAGCCTAAGGCAACCAATGAATAAAACCACTTTTTCATTTTTCCTCCTTTTAAATTCATCTTAACTTCTTCTTTTTGCTTTTAGGATGTGTATATATTGCATATTTATTTTCTTAATTTTCATTGTAAAGTGGGGCGTTTGGTCTTGTCAAGGGGTCAAGTTTAGTGGGGTTGGAGATTCCTTGTTGGTTAAGGTTTTCCACAGGGTAGTAACCAACGCAGCGGAAAGCGCAATGACCACCAAACCAATCGTTGACCAAAGGAGATAATTTTTTCCTTTTTGCGCTTTTTCTTCATTGCCATAGGCAGTCAAATATTGCAAAGCACCCCAGGCGAAGAAAAACACTCCTAACCCTCCTGCCAAACCCAAAATCAAACCAATGAGATGTCGAATCATCTTTTCAATATCTCCAATTTGAAGCTTGGACCACTCTCCATTAAAACCTTCGGGCCAAATAGAAACCGCAAGGATAACCTGATTTAGTTTACAAAACCACCCCCTTTTCACGGCTGTTCTCCTTTCATCATCTTCTTAATCCAATTTGGTAGAACCAAAATCAAGCCAAGAAGAATCAAGCCAGCCACTGCCCAAATAAGGGTCTTTTTTGCTTTTTCTGCTTGTTGTCCATTGCCGCCAGCGGTCAGATACATCAACCCAGCATAGACAATCGCCAACACACCAAGTCCTCCTGCCAGTCCTAAAATAGTGTTAATTATTGTGGTTAATAAGGAAGTTAGCCATGTCGCTTCTTCCCAAGAACCCCACTTCGGAACATTAATTGGTAAAGATTGAGATTGAGAAGTGCTGTTATTCTGTTGGGCTTTCACCGGCATAAACAAAGAAAACAATCCCAATCCCACCCCAAACAATATCAAAAAGGGTAAAGTTGCTTTTAAACCCTTGTTTTTCATCTTCACACTCTTCCCCCCACCACATTGACCCCGATTGTCTTTAAAAGAAAGTAAGCCAAAATAATCATCCCCAGGCCAATCAAAGAACCAACGATTGTCTCTTTCGCATCCTCCAAAACCTGAGGATTGCCGCCAGAACTCATATATTTGATTCCAGCGTAGATAATCATCAACATCGCCAATAAAGAACCAATCGAGGCGGCCCATTTAAAAATATAAAAGGTATGGGCCTCGAAAGTAACATTAGTTGGTTCTCCTGGAAATGGCGCTCCAATGTTCACACCTTGAGAAAATGCAATTTGGGGAAGCAAAAACAAACTCAAAGCCAAACCAAACGGAAAAATGGTTTTTTTTGTTTTTATTACCAGTTGGCTTGTTTTATTTTGAATTCGCTTTTTCAACATCATCTTTATTCTATCTCAAACTGTTATTCTTGACCACCTTGAATGAGATTGGTCACCAAGCTGGCGGCTGCCTCAATGGCGGCTTGGGGTGATTGATTGTTCAAAACCACCTCATCAATCATTCTTTGAAAAATTGCCTTAATCTCACTGACATTCTTACCCTGATACCAATTAGCAGCGGTCTCAGCCTGCGCAGTGGGAATATCTGCTTCATCCGATCCTTCTAAATAGACTGAATTAGCCTTTGAAGCAACGGCCTGTGTTTCTTTTAACAAGGGAGAGGGGTTTTGGGAGCGGGCAGTGTAACGGGGAAGGTTTTCATCTGAAGTGATAAAGCGGAGAAAATCCCAAGCCACTTCAGGGTGTTTACTGGATTTAGAGACCACTTCCCCCCAATAAAAAGCGTAGTCCAATCTTTGTTTGACTCCCTCAATTTGGGGCAGGGGAGCGATTTTGAACTGCAAATCAGGATATTCTTTTTGAAAGACGCGCTGATAATAAGAATAGTGAATGAGCATAGCCGCTTTTTGTTGGGCAAAAGCCTCGACGGAATTTTCGCTGTCTAAAGCAAAGGTGTAAGTCTCTTTGGTCGGTCGGGCAAAGGAGGTGTAATAGTCTAAAGCCATCGTGCCAGGATAGATGGTGGTGCCGTCTGATTTTTTAATTGGTAAGTGAAAAGCAGCCTTCTTTTTGTCCTCAGAAAGCATTGTCGTCCGGTTTTGCATCATTAAAAGAGATAAGATATCAAATGCCTTCAGTGTTTTTTGCCCATCGCCCAAGGCAATAGCCGCCCGCGCAATCCCTCCTTGAGCATCCTTTTTGGTCAACAGTTTGGTCACCTCAATCATCTCAGTCCAGTTCCGCGGAGGATGAGAAAGTAATTGAGCAACCCTTTGTTTTTCTTGCTCAAGCCCCCTTGAAATGTCTTCGTTCTTGGTTAAAGCAATCTGACGATCCAAATCCTCTGTCTTTTCCTTAAGCGCTTCTTGAAACAAAGCCGGCTGATAGAACAAAACCAAACTCCCCATCCAAAGAGGCAAGCCATAAACCTGATTTTGGTAAATTAAACCTGAGGCTGCCTTGACAAAATGATTTTGAAATTGACTGCGAAAGTCTTCCTTGCTGTCTTGACTATAAGAAAGGTCAGACGGAGCAGGAAAGAGATAAGCCAAATATTGAGGAATTTCATCATGCTTCAACATAAACAAATCCGGAGCATTGCCAGAGCGCAAAGCCTCGTCTAATTCTTGTTGATAGGTCTCATAGTCCTTCTTTTGATAGATAATCTGAACATTGGGGTGAATTTGGCGATAGGCGGAAATTGCATCAGTCAAACTCTCTTCATCATCAAAGAGACGCCAGTAGGTGAGCGTGATGGGCTCAGTCGGAAAAGAAAATGGTTGCTTTTGACTGGGTCGAAAAGAAAAAAACGAAAATTGCGGCCGAAAGAAAAACAAAACCCCCGCGCCTATCGCAAGCAAAACAATCACCAAAACAACCGAAATCAATGCTTTATTTTTCATTAACCCCTTTTTATTATTTTAAGCTGTGGATAAATTTCTTTAATCCGTCGCTAATCTCCTCCTGACGAAGGGCCATCTTGATATTGGATTTGAGATACTCAAAAATCTCACCGGTGTCGTACCTTTCTCCTTGAAATTCATAGGCATAAACGGGCTCTAATTTACAAAGAGTATTAATCGCGTCCTGAAGCCAAATTTCGCCTCCTTTACCAGGCTTGGTCCGCTCTAAAATTTCAAAAATCCGGGGTGTCAAAACAAAACCACCAACATGAGCCAAATTGGAAGGAGCCTCTTCTGGGTCTGGTTTTTCAACCACTTCCAAAACCCGATGAACCCGATTTTTGAATGGTTTCACCTTGACAATCCCGTATCGCTTAACCTCTTCTTTGCTGACCGGCATCACCGAAAGAACAGAACCACCGTATTTTTCATAGACCTCAATCAACTGAGAATAATAGGGCTTCTCCTGACCAATGATTAAGTCGTCCCCCCAAGAGACAATAAAAATTTCATCATTAATCAATTGTTTCGCACACAAGACAGCGTGTCCATTCCCCAGCGGCTCCTTCTGCCTGACAAAAGTAAAATAAGCCAAATCAGCCACATCGCGAATTTTGCGGTAGGCTTCCATCTTGCCCGCCTCCTTGAGGCGGTACTCTAATTCAAAATTGTAATCAAAATGGTCTTCAATCGCCCGCTTGTTCCAACCAGTCACCAAAATCACATGGGAAATTCCCGAAGCGGACAATTCTTCCACAATGTACTGAATCACAGGTTTATCCACCAAAGGCAACATCTCTTTGGGCGTTGCCTTGGTAAAGGGAAGGAAACGGGTTCCGTAGCCCGCCACCGGAATAACCGCTTTTTTAATTTTCATAGAAGCTCCTTTTTAATTTGGTTCTTCTTTTTCAAAGATAAATTGATTGTTTTTAAAATCAACCTTAATACTCTCTCCTTTTTTAAATTGACCTTGAAGAATTTTGGTGGAAAGAGGATCTTCAATCTCTTTTTGAATCACGCGCTTCAGTGGCCGAGCGCCGTAAAGTGGATCATAACCCTGCTCTGCCAAACGCGCCTTGGCCGCCTCACTCACTTTCAATTCCATTCCTTGCCCCGCCAAAAGGTTCATTACCTCAGCCAACTGAATCTCAACAATCTTTTTAATCTCTTCTGGTGAGAGGGAATCAAAGATAATCACCTCATCAATCCGGTTGAGAAATTCTGGTCGAAATGTTGTCTTTAAAATCTCTTTTAACTCTTCTTTGGCTGCCTCGGCCCCTTTTTCTTGAATCAGATGGGAACCCAAATTAGAAGTGCAGATGATGATGGTGTTTTTAAAATCAACCACCTTACCTCGACCGTCTGTCAGTCGCCCCTCGTCAAGAATCTGAAGCAAGATATTGAACACATCAGGATGAGCCTTTTCAATTTCATCCAAAAGAATCACAGAATAAGGCCGGCGCCGGACCGCTTCAGTCAACTGTCCTCCTTCTTCATAACCAACATAACCGGGCGGCGCGCCAATCAAACGGGAAACGGTGTGTTTTTCCATATATTCGGACATATCCAGTCGGATTAAAGCATCCTCACTTCCAAAAAGAATCTCGGCCAGCGCTTTTGCTAACGCTGTCTTTCCCACGCCGGTCGGACCCAAAAAGATAAAGGAGCCAATCGGTCGGTTGGGTCTTTTTAATCCTGCCCGACCGCGACGGACTGCCCGAGCCACCGCCGAAACCGCCTCCTCTTGCCCGACAATCTTCTGATGAATCCTCTCTTCCAGTTTAAGCAGTTTCTCCACTTCTGCCTCTTTCAATTCGGAAACAGGAATGCCCGTCCAGCGCGAAACGATGTCTTCAATATCCGCCTTGGTCACTGTTTGACGATTATCCAAATGCACCTTAGCTGCCGCTTCATCGATTAAATCAATTGCTTTATCTGGCAAAAATCGATCAGAGATATAGCGAGCGGCCAAAAAAGCGGCGGCTGAAAGCGCCTCTTCTTCAAACTTAACCTTATGATGGGCTTCGTATTTATTTTTGAGTCCCTTCAGGATTTCAACCGTCTCTTCGGGGGTTGGTTCTGAAACCAAAACAGGCTGAAAACGACGTTCTAAGGCCGGGTCTTTTTCAATGTATTTTCGATATTCATCCAGGGTCGTCGCACCGATACAATGGAGTTCGCCACGGGCTAAGGTTGGCTTCAGGATATTGGCGGCATCGATGGCTCCTTCTGCTCCGCCTGCCCCCACGGCATTATGAAGCTCGTCAATAAAAAGAATCACCCGACCTTGGCTTTTCTTAACCTCATCCAAAACCTGTTTTAATCTCTCTTCAAAATCACCGCGATAGCGCGTCCCAGCCACCAGTGCCGGTAAATCTAACGCCAAAAGTCGTTTATTTAACAAAGCGGGAGGAACCTGTTTTTCAACAATCTTTAAAGCCAATCCTTCCACAACCGCTGTTTTACCTACCCCTGGCTCGCCAATAAGCACAGGATTGTTTTTTGTTCGACGGGAAAGGATTTGAATCACCCGTTGAAGCTCTTCAGTGCGACCAATCAGAGGGTCCAGTTTCTTTTCTTTGGCCAAAGCGGTCAAGTCGCGAGAATATTGGTCTAAAAAGGGTGTTTCCGATGGTTTTTCACTCTTTCTCTGCTCTTTGTGCTGATTCAAGCGATCAGCCATCGTCGCCCGGGAAGAAAAAGGCTCAAAAAAATCAGCAAAAGGGTTTTCGAAAAAATCATCAAAGATAGAACGACCAAAGAAAGTTTCCTCTTCTGCGCAAGCATGACAAAGGTGACGGGTTTCCCGTTTTCCGTTCTGGGTTTTAATTAAAGTAACCGTTGCCTCTCTCAAATTACACTTTTGGCAGCGCATCAAACCTCCTTCCAAAAGAAGAATCCAAAGGCGTCAAACTATTCCACGTGGACCTTCAGAACCTTGGTCTTTGAAGCCTCGATTTTAGGAATGGTGATGGTCAAAATGCCGTCCTTCAGGGTGGCGACTGCTTTGGAGGTTTCAACAGCCACCGGCAGAAGATAAGAGCGACTAAAACTTCCCCAATAACATTCCTGACAGAGATAGTTTTCCTTCTTCATCTCGAGCCGCTGTTTCCGTTCACCCTTAATGTTGACCATCTCATCCGAAATAGAAACCTCCAGATCCTCTGGTCTGACGCCGGCAATTGGCGCCTGAATGATAATCTCCTTGTCTGTTTGCCAAACATCAATCGCTAACTGACCTTCGTACTCTTCACTCTTGCCGGTTTCTTCTTTCGTCATAGACCCTCCATTCATTTATTTAACCTTCTAATAAAAGAGTAAAGCAAAAGTAGCAAAAGGTCAAGAGCGGGCAGAAAAGTTCACTGAAACAGATTGTTGATTTGGTTTTAAGAAGGCGGAGCGACAATGGTAAATCGGAAACTATAGACCAAGGCGGCGTTGCCAGCGTAATCACTGGCCCAGACAGAAACATAATAGGTGCGACCGACCCTGAGATTCAAAGGTGGCTGCCAAGAAAGACGACCGGTTTGGGGATCAAAGGTGGCGGAAACAGCCACCCCGTTAATTCGCATCAAGAGAGTACTCGGATTAATTCCCGAACCACCGCTATCACTTATTAAAGCAGAGACGATTGGCTGAAGTTCTGAGGTTTCGCCTTGTGGTGAGCCAGCTGAAATAACGGGCGCGGTAAAATCACAAACAACTGCTTGATTTATCGAGGATTGGTTGCCGGCTAAATCAGTCGCTAAAATCTGAATCTGGTTTTCTCCTTCTGACTCTGTTCCAGTAACCAAATAGGTGCAGGTGTATTGTAAACCTTCGTTCGTGCAAGTCAAAGAATGTCCCGAAAAAGTGACCACCAAAGAGGACAGCTCTTCGGAAACGGTGAATTGAACTGTTAAGAGGCTATTCGCTTTAAGGTAAGTCGGGTTGACGGAAAGGTCTGAAAATGAAGGTGGAGTAGCGTCAGTGGCCACCGTGTTAGAGGTGGCTTTGGTGCTGTAGTTGCCAGCCGCATCCTGAACATAGATGGTGTAGGTGAAGGTGCCGGTCAAACCATTTGGTTCCTGCCAGCTGGTTTGGTTAATATCAGTCAGGGTGTCAACAAGGGTATCGTTGCGGTAAATGAGATATTGTTGGGCATCAGCGCTGGTTGTTTTGGTCCAATCCAAACGAACGCGACCATTGGCGATAGGGGTGGCAATGAGGTTGGTCACTGGTTCAGGCGGGGTGGTGTCAACGGTGGTTTGGGCGTCTGCTTGAGAAGGCGCGGTTTCATAGCGGCCTGTTTTATCCTTGGCGCGGGTGTAAAACTGGTAGAGTCCGTCGGAAGAAGCGGTAAACTGGAAAGAGCCACTCTTCGATAATTCACCATCCAGAGCGATTGAACCAGCTAATCCGAAATTAGCATCTGAAGGTCCTTTGGCCCAAAGTTCCACCAGGGCCAAACCAGAAAGATTATCAGACGCGGTGTAAGGCACATCAAACGTTTTTGTTGTCTGATAAGTGGTCAGAGGACCGGCCGAGGAAGAGGGATCGGCTAAGTCAACCAGAATCTGGCTATCGCTTTGGGTCCGATTCAAGGCAAGGTCGACTACCTCAAACCTCAGTTGATAAACTCCTGACTGGTTTACCGAACAGGTCAAGCTGCCGTCGGCCGAATTGCCCGAAGGGCTTTGACTGGCGCAAGGTGTATAGTCTGAATCTGAAGGTCCCTTAAGATAAAGGGTGACTTTGGAAAGACCAGAGAGGGTATCAGAAACATCATAGGAGGCGAAGATGCTGGGGGTTTGGGAGTAGGTGGGATGCCCCCAATATCTAATTGTGGGTGCTGTCAGATCAATCCGAATCCCATCGCTCCAACCGTATCTATTGGGGTGATAATTTCCCGCATTATCATAGGGCTTTACCTTAGCGTAATAAGAAGTGCCCTCTGAAAGCGAGCTGGCTTGTGCTGCGGTCAGGGTGTAAGAGGTGACATTGCCGATATTAATTCCGCACAATCCCCCCACGCATCCGTCTTCATTTTGGGCGGTGGAAAGGTAAAAGAGATAATAAGCAATACCTGAAATCGCATCAGTCGAAGCGGGCCAAGAAAAGGTTAACTGCTTGGTGTTGGACCACGAACCGGCGTCTGAGGTTGAAACAGCGGTAGGTTGTTCTGTATCCACCTTAAATCCATTGGAACGAATCTGCTCTTGATTTTGGGCATTGTCAATGGACCAGAAGGTCAAAAGGTGGACGCCTTCAGGCGCTTCAAAA
>Ga0078972_1010588_pt1 | contig 17104 bp, 15 predicted proteins | sample YelNatPaOPGAMG01_FD_67568 | JGI IMG/M metagenome (GOLD analysis project Ga0078972, IMG submission 67568) | Hot spring thermophilic microbial communities from Obsidian Pool, Yellowstone National Park, USA - OP-RAMG-01 (SPADES assembly) (version 2) | ecosystem: Environmental > Aquatic > Thermal...
ACTTCAGAAAATCCTTGAGTTCTTTGTCTGACTTGGGTAGACTGTTATGCAAGAGAGACCTCCTGTTAATATATTTTTTGTGGGATAACTCAAAATATATTGCAGCGTCTCTCTTCTTTTTCAACCCCTGCCGACAAATATGTTACTGTATCGCGGATTTGGTTTTTAGACTTCCTTGCCCTTATAATAATCTCGAATACTATTTTTTCAGCCAGAATTAAGGAGGATTTTTAATGCCCCCGATCGTTTCTATAGTGGGAAAATCGAGCACCGGTAAGACTACTTTTCTCGAAAAGCTGATCCGAGAACTGAGCAGCCGGGGATACCGGGTCGCTACCATCAAACATTCCCATCACAGCATAAGTTTTGATAATCCAAGCAAGGATAGCTGGCGCCATGCCCGCGCGGGAGCTGCCGCCACAATGGTCAGTTCAACCACTGAAATTCAAATTATAATACCCGTCTCCCGTGAGCTGACACTGGAAGAGCTGGCAAAACATCTCGGCGATGATTACGATATCATCCTCTCAGAGGGTTTCAGCCGCGGTAATGCCCCGAAGGTTGAAATTCACCGGAAAGAAGCCGGGCCTCTGCTGGATGTAGCAACCAACCTGTTTGCAGTGGTGACCGATGAGCCGCTGGATGTTGATGTTAAGCAATTTTCACCGGATGACGCTAAGGGGGTAGCCGATTTAATCGAAGAAAAATTCATCCGTCCCGGGAAATAATGATTTCTGATCCAAGCCCGATTAAAGCTGGTTGCCTGAAAAGGAAGCTCCCGGCCGATTATCTGCTCAGTACCAGATAAAAAACATATATGTAAACTGCCAATCCGGCGAAAGCCATACTATCGGTGCGATCCAGAAAGCCGCCGTGACCCGGAATAGCCTTTCCTGAGTCTTTGACTCCTGTATTGCGTTTAAAGAGGGATTTCACCAGATCGCCGGTTTGTCCTGCCACACTGATCAGGATACCCAAAAAAATTGCTTCGAGATAACCAGTAGGCAGGCTAAAAATCCTGACCAGAAGGATACTTACCGCCACAGATCCCACGACCCCTGCAAGAGAGCCCTCCCAGGTCTTATTAGGGCTGATATAAGGAGCGAGCTTATGTCTCCCAAAAGCCCTTCCCACCAGAAAGGCGCAGATATCGGAAGCGAAGGTGGCGCCCATCGCTAGCATTACCCAACCCCGCCCATCCGGCAACGCTCTGAGAGCAACCATATAGCTGACAAGCCAGCCGAGGTAAAAAATCCCGGCAATCGTCCATGCCCAGTTCGCAAAGGCGTTCTCTTTGCCCTTCGTACGACCCAGCAAATACACCAGCGGGATTATCACGGCACCAGTTAATATCAATGGTAGACTATGCTCATAATGGATATGGGGACTGAAAACCAGCAATGCCACCCAGATTAAGCCGAACCAGGTTAAAGGCAAAATTCCTTTCGAATTACGCACAATCGTGTAAAATTCATACACTGCTCCGGCACTCCAGCCTGCCGCAAAAATGGTAAACCAGGGCCAGCCAAACCAGATCAGAATTATCACCACCGGTATGGCGACGATTGAGGTGAGGGTGCGCTGCCTGAACGTGGAGTTATCTTTTAATGCCAGCCTCATTTGCTGAGTACTCCGGGCAGGATAATTTCCCTAATTTTAACAGATTAAAGATAGTAAAAAAACTGGTTACTGCAGGCATTCAGACCCGTGTTAAGATTCAAAAACCTGCACTGAAATCAACAAAAAAACCGGGACCTACCCTAATAGGGAGCCAGGGAATCCGCGCTGACCTCTCAGAAATTCTGCGGCGGTCATGGCACGCTTCCCCTGTAACTGTACTTTCAGAACCAGCAAAACCCCAGAGCCTGTACCGACGCCGAACCCATCTGTCAGGTTCCCCCCGGCGGGTGCAATCTCTACCACCCTGCCAGCTTCCACCCCGGAGCTGCTCTTCAGCGGTACCGCCTCCAGTATCTTTAACTGTTTGCCCTGCCAGTAAGTATAGGCTCCCGGCCAGGGCTGATAAGCCCTTATCCGCCGCCAGATCTCAACCGCCGATTGCTTCCAGTCAATCAAGCCCTGCTCCCGGGTGATTTCATGCGTTATGGTCGCCATTGCATGATCCTGGGGTTCAGGCAGGGCTTTACCAGAGGATAAAGCTACCAGTACTTCGAGCAGCATCCAGGCACCGATACGGAATAACTTTGGCAGCAGGGTCGCCGTGGTGTCATGGTCGAGCACGGAAACCTGAGCCCTGGCAAAGACCGGCCCTGAATCCATGCCGGTGTCCAGTTGCATCACACTGACGCCGATAAAGTCATCTCCAGCCAGGATTGCAGCCGGTACCGGAGAAGGCCCTCTGTATCTGGGCAGGAGAGAAGGATGAATATTCAAACAACCATAACAGGGCACCTCCAGTACGGACTGTGGAAGAATCTGCCCAAATGCAGCCACCACGATTGCCTCCGGTTTGAAGCTCTTTAACTGCTCCACCGTTTCTGGATTCTTAAAACTGGTTATTTGGATTACGGGAATTCCCAGAGACAGAGCAGCATTTTTCACCGGTGGAGAAACCGGTTGCAGGCCTCTTCCAGCCGGTTTATCCGGCCGTGTATATACCGCCACCACATCATGGTGATTGAGAACCAGATACTCAAGGGGAAGGACAGCATACTCGGGGGTACCCATAAATACAATGCGCAACCATAACCTCCTGCTACTAAATTCTAACATTACTAATACCTTATCACAAAGAAAAATGAGATTATCAACCTGATTTTAAAGAAATTTTTGAAATTCTACGGGCTTTTAAAGGGAAATACAGGGTCAAAAATGACCAGCAGCCTGCCAAGTAAACCTTGCCAGCCAATAGGCTAAAGGATTATTCTAAATTTCGCCACATAGTTAAAAGTTACCAGTTTGATTTTATGCGCAACTGGGGAGTGTTTTTCCTTTTTTACCTGAGAGTGGCAAAACGTGTCTAAAAACGGCTGAACTCAAAGGGAGACCAGTGAGAACCAGAACTGCACAGGAAATCTGGGATACCGCTCTGGGAGAGCTGCAACTTCAGGTCAGTAAAGCCAATTTCCGAACCTGGCTAGAAAAAACAAAGGGGCTAAGTTTTCAGGACAACCAGCTTGTACTCGGTGTACCTAATACGTTTGTCGCCGAGTACCTGGATAAGAATCTTCGCTCACTTGTTGAAAAGACTCTGATGGGCATTACTCAAAGTGAGGTTAAGGTTGTCTTTTCTGTGGATACCCTCGCCAGGGCAATCGAAGTGAAACCGGCAGGTGGGGATATGTTACCCATGCCTGTTACTGCGCAGGCTTCTCCGGTTTCCACGCGATTGAACCCTAAATATACATTCGATAATTTCGTGGTCAGCAACTGCAATCGCCTGGCATACGCCGCGGCAGTGGGAGCAGCCGAAAAACCCGGTCTGAGCAGCTATAATCCCCTTTATCTCTATGGCGGTGTAGGTCTGGGTAAAACCCATTTGTTGAATGCCATTGGTAATGCTGCCTGCCAGAAAGGATTGCGGGTTATCTATGTGAGTGCAGAGCAATTCACCAACGAATTTATCAATTCATTGCGTGAAAGGAATACCGAGGAATTCCGCAACCGCTACCGCAGTGCAGATATGCTTTTGATAGACGATATCCAGTTCATCAGCGGCAAAGAACAAACGGAAGAAAGTTTCTTTCACATTTTTAACGAATTCAGGGATGCTGACCGGCAAATTGCCCTGACCAGCAACTGTCCACCCCACTGTATTCCCGAAATCGGAGACAGGTTGAAATCCCGTCTGGAGTGGGGATTAACTGCCTGTATTCAGCCGCCGGATTATGAGACACGTCTGGCGATATTGAAAGCCAAGGCTGAGAAAGAAGGAGTTGATATCACTCCCGATGTTCTGGAATTTATCGCCGACCGGATAAAGCAGAACATCCGGGAACTGGAAGGATCTTTAAACCGGGTTATCGCCTATGCGCGTCTGCTCCGCACCCTAGTTACCCCCGAACTGGCAAGCGAGGCACTGGAGGATATTGCCAGCAAACAACCCAGAACTCCTCCCAAGACAGCCATGCTGGTGGAAGCTGTAGCCAGTTATTTTAATCTGGACGTCTCAGAACTCCGGAGTAGCAAGCGCGACAAGCAAACCTCGCTGGCAAGGCAGATTGCCATGTATCTGCTGAGAGAAGAAACCGATTTTTCCCTGTCTAAAATCGGACGAGAACTGGGAGGTAGACAACCCATCCTGGTCAGTCAGGCATATAAAAAAATAGCCTCCGAAATCGAAACCAATCCTGATCTGAGGCAGACAATTCAGGAGATCCGCCAGCGGATCTTCAGGTCATGACCGCTCCTTCCCGCGATTATTCCTCTTTATAGTTCATCATATAGGAACGGTTGAGTTTATTGTTGTCAACTACTCGTTTCCCCGCTTAAATCCGATACCCTGAAAATATGCAGAAATCTCTTATAAAAATACTTACATCTCACTATATCTTTTCTATATAGTTCATATAAGACTTTAGTACTGCGATTTAATGTTGTTATTGTATCCACTCAAACCGCGCAGGTTCACTGCTGAAGCCTCCAGGCCAGTTGTCTTGTGGTTATGCACCAGCCTATTATTGATATTAATAAGTTATAACCAATAGGCTATAATTAGATGGTATATAAGACCAACAGCACTTATTAGGGCTGTATTTTTTTCTCCAAGAGGTTTTCGAATTATGCTTGATAGAGTGGAGCTAAGGGTTAAGGCCGGGGATGGTGGCAGGGGAGCCATTGCTTTTCGGCGGGAAAAGTTCGTGCCTTTTGGCGGTCCGGCTGGTGGGGATGGTGGGAAGGGAGGCGATGTAATTATCAGGGCTGATGCCAGCGTTAGCACACTGAGGGCATATCAGCATCGCCGCAACTTTAAGGCTGAATCAGGTCAGAACGGCATGTCCAAGAATAAGCATGGCAGAGATGGTGCCGATCTGGTGCTCACCGTGCCACCCGGTACGCTGGTTTTCCAGAAGAATGATTCCGCTGAGGAGCTGGTAGCCGATCTTGAGAGGGATGGTCAGCAGGTTGTGGTGGCGAGAGGCGGGAGAGGCGGTTTCGGTAATACTCATTTTGCTACACCTGTCAACCAGGCACCACGTATCGCTCAACCCGGTATGCCCGGACAGGAGAAAATAATCGTTTTGGAGCTCCGTCTGATCGCAGATGCGGGGATAATCGGTTACCCAAATGTCGGGAAGTCGTCCCTGCTTGCGGCGGTGTCCGCGGCAAATCCAAAGATTGCTGATTATCCCTTCACCACTCTGGAACCAGTTCTGGGTGTCGTCAGAGTAAATGGTGATAGTTTTGTGTTGGCTGAAATACCGGGGTTAATCCAGGGTGCACACGCGGGGAAAGGACTGGGACACGAGTTCCTCAGGCATGCCATGAGAACCCGTGTTCTGGTGCATCTGGTAGACGGAAGTTCAGCCGACCCGCTAGATGAATATATCTCTGTAAACAATGAGCTGGCTAAATTCGATGCCGAGCTGGCGAAGAAGCCACAGGTGGTCGCGGTGAACAAAATCGATCTGCCCGTGGTCAAAGCCAGGCAGGCAGAAATCCGGCAGGCTTTCAGGGAGGCAGGAGTCCAGCCGCTGTTTATTTCGGCTGCCACTAAAATTGGCCTGCAGGAACTCATAGCCGAAACCTGGAGACTTCTCAAAGAGAGTGCGGTGCGCACCCGCCTTGAGCAGCCGGTGGCAGTTTTTCGCCCCCAGCCTGTGGATAGTGACAGGATACAGAAAAAGGGCAACACCTTCATTCTGTCCGAACCTGAACTGGAACGTTTTCTGGATAAGGTAGACCTGAACAGTCCGGCAGGTCAGCAACAGTTAGCCCAGAAGCTGGCAATGCTGGGTGTCAGTGAGGTCCTGCTGGCAGCGGGTGCAAAACCCGGGGACACGATTATTACCGGCAATAAAGGATGGAAGTGGTATTATCCAGATGAAAACAGGAGTCATGGGAGGCACGTTTGACCCCGTGCATCGTGGTCATCTAGCCATCGCCGAAGAAGCATATCGTTTTTTAAATCTGCATCAGGTTATTTTTGTGCCAGCCGGGCAGCCTTACTTCAAGAATTTGCTGGAAATCTCACCGGCGGAGGACAGGGTTAAGATGCTCAGGCTGGCGATTCAGAAGGTACCGTATTTCAAACTCTCACTGGTTGAAGTGCAGCGAAAGGGTCCTTCATATACCGTGGACACTCTGGCCCTGCTCAAGGAGGCGAGCAGAGGCAGGGATGAACTTTATTTTATTATGGGATGGGATAGTCTGCAGGCTTTGCCCAAATGGAAGGATCCGGACAAAATTCTGAGTCTGTGCATAATCGTTGCCGCACCGAGGCCCGGTTTCCCGAAGCCTGATCTCCAGGAACTTGAGCGTGAATTGCCCGGCATTGCCCGGAAAACCATTTTCCTGGAAAAACCGGTGCTGGATATCAGCTCGACTCAGATAAGGGAGCGGGTCAGGGCGGGACTGACCATTGAAGAGCTTGTCCCTGTCGAGGTGGCAAAATATATCCGAGCGAAAGGCCTGTATCTCGATAAATAGACCGGAAAACCGCCTAAACAGAAGCCATCAGACATCCAGGTTTTTGACGCTTTTAGCGTGAGCCTGAATAAAGGCTTTTCTTGGAGGCACTTCTTCACCCATCAGAATGCGGAAGGTCTCATCCGCTTTCACGGCGTCCTGAATGCTTACCTTTAACAGAGTACGGGTTTGCGGGTTCATCGTGGTTTCCCAAAGCTGCTCAGCCGTCATTTCGCCGAGACCTTTGTAGCGTTGAATTTCGATTTTACGGTTGGTCTCGCGGAGACGGCGCAAGACGTCGTCCCTTTCCTGTTCCGAATAAACCCAGTGTTGCAGATTACCAGCTTTAATGCGGTAAAGAGGAGGCTGGGCAATATACAGATGCTCTTTCAGAATCAATTCTGTCATGTGACGGAAGAAGAAAGTCAGCAATAGTGTCCTGATATGCGAACCGTCAACATCCGCATCGGTCATCAGGATGACGCGGTGGTAGCGGAGTTTGGATAAATCTATCTCACCGTCAATATTGGTGCCCAGCGCTGTGATGATCGCCCGGATTTCTTCATGGGCGAGCATTTTGTCCGGGGCGGCTTTCTCGACATTAAGAATTTTACCTCTAAGCGGTAGTATAGCCTGAAAGCGCCGATTTCTACCCTGCTTGGCTGAGCCTCCAGCGGATTCACCCTCCACCAGGTAAAGTTCGCAATTTGCCGGATCTTTTTCAGAACAATCTGCTAGCTTTCCCGGCAGTGTACCTCCCTCGAGGCTATTCTTCTTCAGTACCAGATCGCGTGCCCTGCGGGCTGCTTCCCGTGCCCGGGCAGCGGTCAGGCATTTATCAATAATACTGCGGGCATCATCCGGATGTTCTTCCAGATAAAGGGAGGTCTCATCCACCATCACGCTTTCAACGATGCTTTTGATCTCCGGATTACCCAGTTTGCCTTTGGTTTGTCCCTCAAACTGGGGCTCAACCAGCCGTACGCTGACAATGGCGGTCAGTCCTTCACGGACGTCTTCACCGGTCAGGCTGGGATCTTCTTCCTTCAAGAGTTTATTCTTGCGCGCATAATCGTTCAGCACCCTGGTCAGTGCTGAGCGGAAACCCGTAAGATGCGTTCCACCATCAATCGTGTTAACGCAGTTAGCATAGCTATAAACCGATTCTGAGTAGCCATCGTTATACTGGAAGGCTATCTCCACTGTGGTGGTATCAACCTGCTTGTATATGTAAATCGGTTTGGAGTGTCTCACCGGGCGGTTCCGGTTCAGATGATGAACATAGCCTGAAATGCCGCCTTCAAAATAGAAGGTCTTTTCGGTATCAGTTCGATCGTCACGGATGGTGATTTCCAGCCCCTTGTTGAGATAGGCAATCTCCCGCATGCGTTCGGCGAGAACCTCGAAATCATAAGTGGCTTTACCGAAGATTTCTTCGTCAGCCAGGAAGGTAATGGTGGTGCCGGTGCCTTCAGCTTCCCCCAGCACCTCAACCGGTCCGACCGGAATGCCCTGCCTGAATTCGATATGATGCAGCTTACCATCCCTTTTAACATCCGCCTTGAACCAGGCGGAGAGGGCATTCACTGCTTTGGCACCCACTCCGTGCAGACCTCCAGAAACCTGGTAGGCTCCACTACCGAATTTAGCTCCAGCATGCAGGGTGGTTAAGGCGGTCTCAAGGGCAGTTTTCCCTGTTACGGGATGGATATCTACCGGGAAGCCACGACCGTTATCCTCTACTTTAATCGAGTTATCCTGCTGGATGGTTACCACGATGCGGTTGCAGCAACCGGCCATGGCTTCATCAACGGCGTTATAAACGATTTCATAGACCAGATGATGCAGTCCACGCTGATCGGTGCTGCCTATATACATACCCGGACGCCGCCGGATTGCCTCACGACCGCCCAGTACGTTGATGTCGGCAGCCGTATAGGAGTTGTTATTTGCCGGTGCCGTTTCGGGCAGGGAGTTTGTATTATTCACCATTAAAGGATGATCTCCTTAAAAATACAGGGATATTGAGTTGGAGTTGGTTGAAAGCCGGCGGGTAAAAAATTTTTATCGCCAGAAATTCTAAAACATCAGAGGTGACATTTTTTGGATACTGTGACACTTCAAAAACCATCTTGTTTATTATACCATGCTAGAGCCATAAAGTGAACTCATCCGAGTTCAGGCTCGTCCCTGGGTAGATAAACTTCGCCATCTGGTTTATCCTTCTTACCCAGTAAATTGAGACAGGTTCGAGTTCAGGTTGATCTCTGAGAAGGGCATTAAATATCAAAAGCGTATTTCTGAAATTAAATCTTCTGCTACGGGATAGCTGAGATCTGGCAGAACCACCCCTACTGCTAAGAAGGATGCTAGGTGTTTATCGCTTAAGTATATCCGGTAATCGGGATTCCTGGATATTCTCCTGCCGTGATGTACTCATATCGCGCAGTTGCACCGTCCCGGCTTTGATTTCTTCTTCTCCAATGATAACGGCATAGCGCACTCCGGCCGCATTGGCCTGTCTCATCTGGGCTTTCAAGCTTTTGTTGCCGAATGCCACTATCAGGCTAATGTTATGTTTCCTCAGGTTATCAGCCAGTTTCAGGGCTTTTTCTTTAGCGGGTTGACCCAGGTAAGCGATAAAAACATCCGGGCCAGGAATGGCTGGAACCGGGACATTTTGCCTTTTAAGATTCATAATAATACGCTCAATGCCGGTGGCGAAGCCGATGCCCGGGGTAGGTTTCCCTCCCAGTTCTTCAATCAGACCGTCATAACGCCCACCGCCGCCGATTGTACTCTGGGCTCCTTCAATCTCTGGCTGGATTTCAAAGACTGTCCGCGTATAGTAATCCAGTCCCCTTACCAGACAGTGGTCAATTTCGAAAGGCAGCTCCAGCACGGAGAGGTATTGCTTCATCTGCTCGAAATGTTCGCGGCATTCCGGACAGAGCCGGTCTATTCCTTTTGGCGCGGAAAGGGCGATTTTCTGGCAGGTGGTTACCTTGCAATCGAGCAGGCGCAGGGGGTTCTTCTCCAGCCGAACTTTGCAGTCCGGACAGAGATCCGGCTGGCAGGTGGCGTAGTACTCTTTCAGGCGAGCAAGGTAGGCGGGACGGCAGTTTTTGCAACCGATGCTGTTGATTTTGAGATGCAATTGCTGGATGCCCAGCGATAGATAGAATTGCCAGGCCATGTTGATGACCTCGGCATCAAGTGCGGGATCACTTTCACCGATGGCTTCGCAGCCGAACTGATGGTGCTCCCGATAACGACCTGCCTGGGGGCGATCGTAGCGGAACACGGAAGTCAGGTAATATAACCTGACTGGCTGGGGAAGGTTCTGCATACCGTGTTCCAGATAAGCCCGGCAAACCGGAGCAGTCCCCTCCGGTCGTAAAGTCAAGCTGTTGCCCCCTCTATCTTCGAAGGTATACATTTCCTTCTGCACGATATCGGTCACCTCACCTACGCCGCGGATGAACAACCCGGTATCTTCAAAGGTGGGTGTTTCTATCCGTTTATAGCCAAACAGCCTGGCTATTTCTGCTGCTTTTTGTTCTACGTAGCGCCAGTAGGGCTGGTCTTCGGGGAGAATATCGCTGGTTCCTCGCGGTGCCTGGTACAATGTTTTTCTCCTGTAACGGTTAATTCCAGCAATTAGGATACCGTAGCAAACCGATTTTGTAAAGCATGGAGGCTTCTGCGGCTGGTTTTACGCTGTTCTTCTGCATGCGTTATACTAATAATATCGGTGACATAATATGAATATTGAGCGGTTGCTGGAAAAAGCGAGACAGTATCTCCCACCGGAGAAAGTAACCCTGGTGCAGGAAGCCTATGATTTTTCTGCAAAGGCTCATGAGGGGCAATTCCGTCTTTCCGGGGAGGCTTACATTGAGCATCCTCTGCAGGTTGCTTTAACACTGGCAGATCTTCAGCTTGATGCCAGTTCGCTGGCGGCAGCTTTGCTGCACGATGTCCCGGAGGATTGCGCAATACCGATTATTGATATTGAGACTCGGTTTGGGCCTGAGGTTGCCAAACTGGTGGATGGGGTGACCAGACTGGGGAAGATCGCCTGGGCTGGGGAAGATATCGCCCGTAGTGAGTCACAGGCAAAGAACCTGCGGAAGATGCTGGTGGCCATGGCAGAGGATATCCGCGTGGTCTTTATCAAGCTGGCAGACCGTCTGCACAATATGCAGACGCTGCATGTACAGCCACCGGAAAAGCAGAAGAGTATTGCCCAGGAAACACTCGAAATCTATGCTCCGCTGGCACACCGGCTGGGGATCTGGGAGTTAAAATGGCAGCTTGAGGACCTTTCTTTCCGTTATCTGGAGCCGGAGAAATACCGCCAGATTGCCAGGCTGGTAGCTGCCCGGCGGGTACAGCGGGAGAACTTCATCGCCCAGGTAATTCAGGTTTTGAAAGAAGAATTTACCAAAGCCGGCCTGAAGGCTGAAATCTCCGGCAGGCCCAAACATCTCTACAGTGTTTACCAGAAAATGCAGAGATACGAGGCCATGGGGAAGCATTTTGATGATATTCATGACCTGCTTGCTATCAGAGTTCTGGTCTCCACTGTATCCGATTGTTACAACGCTCTGGGAATAATCCATACCCTGTGGCATCCTCTGCCGGATGAATTTGATGACTATATCGCCAACCCGAAGCCCAACGGGTATCAATCCCTGCATACCACGGTAATGTACATGGGCACGACCCCGCTGGAAGTCCAGATCCGCACTTATGAAATGCACCATTTCGCCGAATACGGTATCGCAGCCCACTGGCGTTATAAAGAAGGAGAAAGAGGGGATATCCGTTTTGAAGAAAGGATATCCTGGCTGAGACAGTTGATCGAATGGCACCGCGAGTTCAGCGGAGCAGAGGAATTCCTGGAATCTGTTAAAACGGATATTTTTAACGACCAGGTGTTTGTGTATACGCCAAAGGGCGAGATTAAGGATCTGCCGAGGGGTTCCACGCCGCTTGATTTTGCCTACCGCATTCATACCGAGCTCGGTCATCACTGCGTGGGAGCCAAGGTTAACGGTAAGCTGGTGCCCCTGAATTACAAGCTCAACAACGGTGATGTCGTGGAAATCATGGCAGTCAAAGGAGGACGTGGGCCGAGCCGGGACTGGCTGAGACCCAATCTAGGGTATGTCAATACCTCCAGTGCAAGGGAGAAAATACGGCAATGGTTTAAAAAACAAAAGCGCCAGGAAAATATCGAGCGCGGCAGGGAGCTGGTGGAAAAGGAGTTCAAGCGGCTCGGTATCAAGTTGCCTTCTCTGGAAGAGCTGGCAAAGTTGTTTAAATACGATGATCCGGATGATTTTCTCGCCGAAATCGGTTACGGCGGCATCAGCCCGCATTCGGTAGCGATAAAGCTGGTATCTCAGATAGAACTGCCCAGAATGGTCAGCACGCCCGCTGCGAAAAAGCCGACTTCAGCAATCAAAGTGCTGGGAGTCGGGGATATGCTGACCCGGCTGGGTGAATGCTGTCATCCCATGCCCGGGGATCCCATTATCGGTTTCATTACCCGCAGTCGCGGGGTGACGGTGCATAGGCAGGATTGCCCGAATGTCATCCACGAAAGGGAGAAGGAGCGGCTGGTCGAAGTTGAATGGGGCCAGGCGGAAGCCATCTTCCCTGCCAAGATACAGGTGGAAGCCTGGGACAGGATGGGTCTCATCAGGGATATAACTACTGTTGTTGCAGAAGAAAAAGTGAATATCGCCTCGGTAAGTTTTGATAACCGAGATAACCACACCGCCTGTACCCTGCTCAACCTGGAAACAAGCGGACTTGCTCAGCTATCCCGGATCATGGAGAAAATTGAAGGAGTCAGGGGGGTTATCAGTGTTACCCGGGTGCCGGATGATACCGTGCTCAAGCCCGTTTCACAGGGCAGTACCGACCAAAAAGTTGATAAAAATCCGCAAAAAGGATAGGATAACTCTAGAACTAGTATCAGGAGGAAAATTTGCCAAGTACCAGAACTGCTGAAAAAGAATTGCGGGTTGCCCTGAGGAGAAGGGCGCGCAATAAATCCACCAGAAGTGCCACCAGGACCAGGATCAAGAAAGTTGAGAGCCTGATCAGATCAGGTAATCTGGAAGCAGCCCAGGCAGCAGTAAAAATTGCCATCAGTGCCCTGGATAAAGAGGCAGAAAAGGGAGTATCCCACAAAAACAACGCTGCCCGAAGGAAATCCAGATTAATGAAGAAATTGAATACCCTTATCAAATCTAAAGGGGCTGAGAATAAACCGGCCGGCTAGTTAATGGTCCTCCCACCATCCTGTAGAAGTATTTCTTATCCACTAAAGGTGAGTATTTGACAAATGCACCTTGATGGTGTATTGTTTGTCTTAATTAGAACGCCAGTTCTGATAATTCAATTCCGAAAGGATTTAGATGGACGGATTATCGCCCAGGCAGCAAAAAATACTCACTTTTATCCGCACCTTTCTGATGGAAAGGTCTTACCCACCCACCATCCGTGATATCGTTAAGGGTTGCGGTATCAGTTCTACCTCGGTGGTTGACTATAACCTTGGGATACTGGAAAAAGAGGGTTACATCCGCCGCCACCGGGAGGTATCGCGGGGCATTGAGCTGGTCAGAGATGGATTGGTTGGGCAGGCAACGGTATCTGTCCCTGTAATCGGACAAATCGCTGCTGGTGAGCCCATCCCGGTTCCGGGCTCTGATAGCTGGAATAACCGGGATTTTATTGATTCACTGCAGGTACCTGCCGAACTGATAGGCGGCAGAACCGCAGTTTATGCCTTGAAGGTGAAGGGCTTCTCCATGATAGATGCTCTGATCAATGACGGTGATATTGTCCTCATGCAAAATGTGAAAACGGTGGAAAACGGGCAGATGGCGGCTGTCTGGCTGAAGAATGAGAAGAGGGCTACCCTGAAAAAAGTTTATGTCTCGCCGGATAAAGTACGCCTTCAGCCTGCCAATAGCCAGATGGAGCCCATCTATGCCAGCCCGGAAGATGTAGAAATACAGGGAAAGGTAATCGCCGTTATTCGTCAATTAACATAACCGCTCGATTTGATTTTTCCCTCTAAAAGCCTTACATTGTTAGCAGTCGAACTCAAGACGATCAATTCTCCGCTACAGGTGGGATATGTTTTTGAATCAATTTCAAAATGTCGGGCGGTCGCTGTTTTTGCGTGGATTGGTTTCTTCCTCGAGTGGTAACCTCTCCATCAGGCTGGGAGACCGGTTGATTATTACCCGGCGCGGCAGTAACCTGGGGGCGTTACAGGAAAAGGATCTGGTTGAAACCGGCATTAATAAAAACGACAGATCTACTCCGCTGGCGTCAAGTGAGCTGGCTGTCCACCGTGCGATTTACCAGAATACTCAGGCAAGGGCAATTGTTCACGCGCACCCACCCCACGCTACCGCTCTTTCTATGCTGGAGAAAATGATCAGTTCTATTCACCTCAGAGAGTTCTGTGGGCTTGATCAGGTGCCGGTGGTGGGCTGGGGCATGGAAATCAAGCCGGGTGCCATCCCGGAGATTATTTCGGAGAATTTAAAGGCTCATCGTATTGTTCTCGTACACGGGCACGGGACTTTTGCCACCGGGCAGTTGCTGGATGAAGCATTTAACCTGACCACCGGGCTTGAAGAAGCCTGTCAAATTCTTTGTCTCCTGAAGTTCATGAATGCGGTAAGTCCTTCCGGAAATTAGCTTCGCCGCTCTCTGGATTGCCGGCCTTTCAAGGCGGGAAAACTGCTTTTTCAGCCGCCGGATGCCTTTTTGAGATTGCTCTCAAATCTGACTTGTCTTCTGTTAAACTAATGGTTATAATTGCTTTATCTTGCAGGGAATGATAAAAATCTGCGAAAGGAAATAAAAATGCCGCAATACGCTTATTTTAAGAAACAGTTCATGCCTCTTTCGGAGGCTAACATCAATGTCATGACCAACTTCATGCATTACGGCACAGGGGTCTTTGAGGGTATCCGGGGCAACTGGAACAGCGAAGAGCAGCAAATCTATATTTTCAGGCTGAAAGAGCATTACGAGCGCCTTTTAAACGGGTGCAAGTTACTGAAAATCAAACTCCCGTACACCGTGGATGATCTCTGCCAGCTGACCGTAGAACTGGTAGGACGCAGCGGCATACGTGAGGATTTATATATCAGACCGCTGGCTTATAAAAGTTCAGAATCTCTGGGTGTCCGTCTGTTTAACCTCGATGATGATTTTCTGGTCTTCGTAATTCCCTGGGGACCTTATCTGGATTCGAACGGTTGCCGGGTGATGGTTGCTTCATGGCGCAGACCCGGTGGGAATTTTGCCGCGCCGCAGGCCAAGCTGACCGGTCAGTACGTGAACAGTGCTTTTGCCAAAACGGAAGCCCACGATGCCGGGTTTGATGAAGCCATTCTGTTGAATGAATGGGGGCGTGTGGCGGAAGGCAGCGGGGAAAACATCTTCCTGGTGATCAACGGCAAGCTGATTACTCCCAGCATCAATGAAAGTGCTTTAATCGGCATTACCCGCAACACGGTGATTGAGCTGGCGAAGAATGAACTCGGCATTGAGACAATCGAAAGGCCAGTTGACCGGAACGAATTGTATACCGCCGAGGAGGCTTTCTTTACCGGCACCGCTACCCATGTTGCCGCCATTACCGAAATTGATCATCGCTCGGTGGGCAATGGCAAGGTCGGTCCGATTACCAGAAAACTGCAAGATATCTATTTCGACGTTATTAAGGGCAAGAATCCCAGATATAAACACTGGTGCACGCCGGTGTATTAAAGACCCTATAAAATCAACATGGCATCGCCGAAGCTATAAAACCGGTAACGTTGTTCGATGGCTTCCCGGTAGGCTTTGAAGATCAGGTCTCTGCCGGCAAAAGCAGATACCAGCATCAGCAGGGTTGATTTCGGCAGGTGGAAGTTGGTGATCAATGCATCGGTGATCATAAAGCGGTATCCGGGATAAATGAAATCATTAACCCAGCCCTCCCATCCCTTGAGGCTGCCGTCGCTTTGTGTATGAGCAGCGGATTCCAGCAACCGCACGGATGTGGTGCCCACGCAGATTACACGGCGACCTTCATCCTTTGCCCGGTTAATTTCCTCCGCTACTTCTCCACTGATTACCCCGTATTCAGGGTAGATCGGGTGTGAGGAGATTTCTTCTGTTTTCACGGGGCGGAAGGTATTCAATCCCACATGGAGCGTGACAAAAAGGCAGGTAACGCCCATTTCCCCGATTTTTTGCAACAGTTCACGAGTAAAATGCAGACCGGCGGTTGGTGCTGCCACGCTGCCTTCCTGCCGGGCATATACTGTCTGGTAGCGTTCCGGGTCCGCCAGGGGTACGCGGATATACGGCGGTAAAGGCACCTGACCAATTTGTGGCAGGGCTGTTTCATCGGAGAAACGGACGATCCGGATGCCGGCTTCCTTCAGGGCGATTACCTTTGCTTTCACCTCCGGATTGCCTTCCAGCACTGCCTCCATTCCGGCGGTTACCCTTTTTCGGGAGCCGATCAGGGTTTCCCAGACTCCTTGTTCGATCCGCCGCAAAAGCAGAATTTCGATCCTATTACGGTTATCCAGCCGGGTGGCGAAAAGCCTTGCCCGTATGACACGACTGTTATTGAAAACCATCACGTCGCCGGGTTTCAGGAACGCCGGCAATTCGTAAAAAATGTGGTGCTCCAGATAGCCATCCACCCGGTTTACCACCAGAAGACGTGAATGATCCCGCGGCTCAACCGGCATCTGGGCAATCAGTTCCTGCGGCAAAAAGTAATCAAAATCACTGGTTCTCAGGGTTTGCATCCTGAATTTATCTCCCTGAACCATTGTAGCAATTGCGGGATGGCTGGACAAATAGTTGTGGCTCAGGGATGAAATTCTGCTGCTGATATTTTACCGGGAGTTTACCAGAAGGAAATCCAGTCTATTCCTTCCCTTTCCTGAATGATACGGCTGAGTGTGCTTTTAGTTTTGCCATCCTGGATCGGTTCAATCAGGGAAACAGGAATGTCCGCTTGATTTCTGCGGTACTGCCACCTGGAGATAAAGCCGGGCACCAGCACGTAATCCCAGGCACCCGATCCACAGCAGGAAGACTCCAGCACTGCTCTGCCTGTGATATAGAGGACTTCCCTGCCCTGAAAAGCTAGCCGGCATTCTTTGCGGGGGATGTAATAGCCTGCCAGTCCCTGGTATTCTTTTGCGGCTGGTTGGTGTACGTATTCAACCTGCGTATTGAGTGCCATTTCGTTTTCTCTATGGTAAATAGATAACCGCCTCAATATCTTGCAGATATATTATAATCTTTCAAGGAGAAATTATCTGTGCTCCCTCACTTGAAATAGCTCCGGACGACCTGCAGGTCTTGAGCACAATTCATCAGATCAAATCGTAGATACAGTAACATATTTGTCGGCAGGGGTTGAAAAAAGAAGAGAGACGCTGCAATATATTTTAAGTTATCCCAC
>Ga0078972_1010590_pt1 | contig 17102 bp, 22 predicted proteins | sample YelNatPaOPGAMG01_FD_67568 | JGI IMG/M metagenome (GOLD analysis project Ga0078972, IMG submission 67568) | Hot spring thermophilic microbial communities from Obsidian Pool, Yellowstone National Park, USA - OP-RAMG-01 (SPADES assembly) (version 2) | ecosystem: Environmental > Aquatic > Thermal...
GAGGTGCTTAAACAACTTGTGCGTAGCGGTAGGTTAATCCTATTTTTGCAAAAAGTCGCCGACACACTCCAAGCTAAAAGTGAAGAATACAGAGAAGTTGCACAAGTAGCCGAGAAGATGGCACAAGCTGTACAATAATCCTATGTAAAATCCCTTTTTCTTTTTTTAAGCAAAACCACAGTACTATTTGTCCAAACATTTTCGATGAAGACGCATAGTTTTCATCTGTAAATTTTTCCTTCTTTTTCTAACGTAATGCGACTTTTAATAGTTTGGGAAAGTAGGTTTGCCAGCCGAGGCTTAGGTACCGGTCTGTGGCTGCTGGAAAAAGCATAGTGTGAAATGTCCAGCCGCCGTAAACAGCTAAGTCGCCGCCTGTGAAACCGTAGTAGTCAACAAGCTCTGACGCGCGCAAATGCCGTATCGCGTGCAATGTGAAGGGGCGACTGTATCTTTCTACGCGTCTTACGACGACTCCGTTTTTCCAGATTGGGTAAGTTTCAATAGTGTAGGTTAAGCCTTTGAAAACTTCAAGTTTGCTGCATCGGTATCGGACATGCTGCTGTGTGAACGGGAAAACATATTGCTGCCCATGCTGCTTAAAGTATTCGTAAACGGGCTGCGCCCACGGCTCATACGCCGGATCCGCGGGAACCGCTACTTTACGTTCTAAGCCTTGGCGCTTTGCTGTTTTCACTGTGAAGACAACCACGGGAAACTCCATGCTGCCGACGCGGTAAACGTCTAGGCGCGCGTCTGTTCCACGTGGCCCCCGCGCGACTGTTTTGTCTGTTTTGTAGGCTAAGGCTACGGCTTCGCTTATGCGTCCGCAGAACAAGTAGAGCGTCATGAGGCAGAAGCGTATTGGTTCTTCATTTACGTTTTCAACGCGCCTTCTGAACTCTTGGACGCTTGGTAAACTCATGGTTTTTCACTGTTGTTGTTTTGTATGGTTTTTGTTATTTAAAGTTTTCGAGTTTCGTAGAACTCGACAAAAAGCCAGATTTCAGCGTTTTCCCCGTCTAGAGAATGCTGGTTCTGTTTATACAATATTAATTAAATTTATATAACTCGCTGGGACTTTATATTTTTCGGCAAAAATATAAACATGTTTAAACAAATACGCTTTTGTATAAACAAAACTTTTATTTGTCTCCTCAGTATCTTTATCATGGGTTTGACTGTTGGTTAGACGCGCAGTCGGGTTCTACACTGACGAAGAAGGCAAAGTACGACCGATAACTGGCAAAGCTCGTGGACACTTCCGAGTTAAGCTAAACGCTAATCGCTCTCTGGAAGCAAAAAATAAGCCTTCAAAAAAGAATAAAGAGAATAAATATAAAGAGATAATAGAAGAAGCACAGGGCAAGATGGAAACAGGGAAATTCTCCACAATTTTTGATGCTTTAATGGATTCCGCTGGCTATGATTACGAACTTTTCGACGAGGCCGTTGTTGCCTACGCATCTGAAAAATATGGTATATCCCCAAAGACTCCTCACGAATTTTGGAACCGTTACAATGAATGGAAACGAGAAGCGGGAGTGTAAGACATAATATTTGAGAACGCTGTATGCAAGATAATCATGCCAAACAAAAGTTCAAGTTAACATTCCTTTCTTTTTCAGTATGTCCATGACTACTTTCTTGTTTGTTGTGCAGTAGCTTGCAATCGTTCCAACAGGCAAGCCTTGGTTGTAATACTCTAAAATTTTCTCTTCAAGCGTAGGCTGCTGCGTTTTCTCAACGCGCCTAATTTGCCTGGCAACCTCCTCGCGGCGCTTGTTGTATAGCTGCATGATCTCCTCGGGCAACACTTCAAACGTGCCTGTAGCGTCATACCACAGGCGGCTCTGGTCCTCGGTTGGCTGGTAAAAGTCTCGGCGTTTACCGATGAAATGCACCTCGTACGTGCCTCTGGTTGGAATAATTATTTCCCAGTTTACCTGCCGCCGCAGCGGCTTAGCTATGTCGCTCATGCTCGGCGTGGTCATCACTATATTGGCTACTAAGGGTCTAGCCACGGACAGTTCTTCAATCATTTCTCGCTTGCGCGGCGGAATATGCTGCCAGCTTGGACAGTCCAATTGCACGTCGTCCCATAATATGGCTGGAAGCCTTTTCTTCCCCGTTTTCAACGCGGTTAACAATTCGGGCAGGCTCCAGAAAGTGTACTGCTCCACAACCATCCGCATCAGTTTAAGCTTCTCGTCTTCCGATGTTTCGTCGACTATCTGCTGGTTTTTCCAGTCGATGTATAATGTGCCGTTTTTGTAGGCGAAAGCCCTGTACACAACCGTCAAGCCCAACGTGCTTTTGCCAGCACCCATCGGGCGCCCCTCGCTCGGCTCCAACCCAGCAGCCTGGCTTGTGACGAGGTAAAGCTCCAGGTAGTTTTGGTCAATGTTCTGAGCTATTCGCGCCCACAGCAAACTTAGTTTACGCTTCTGCTGTTCAGACACAGTTATTCACCTTCCTCCTCTTCCTTCCTATGCCTCATTACGGCTGGAACATTGCCGTACGGCTGCTCCGCCTGCTCGCTCGGGCTTCCCGCGTCATACTGCCTCATAGGCGGAATTCCATAGCCCATTTGCGGCTGAACAATTGGCTGTATTGCGCCAGCCCAGCTTGGCGTCACATCTGTTTCGGTCCAGCTGACGCGTACAAGTGTTTCGGCGCGCGGCAGGTATTCGCGTATAACCATGGTGAGAAACGCGCTTATCAACACGTTTTTCGGCAGGCGCGGGCGAACTGGCAGAAGCATGGAAAGCTGTGTTTCTCCGTTGCCGTTTCGCGCCTGGTTCTCCGCTGTTTGCAGGCGCCTGAACCAGTTTTGCAGCGTGTAACTCACGTCGAAAAAGTAGCCGACGATTTCGCTCCAGGCGCGCATAACTACTCCAGCGTTGTGGTCGCTTAAAGCGCGCCAGTACGGCGTAGCGATGCGGTCAATCTGCTTGTTAAGCATGTTAATGTTAACTATGAGGTTTGAAAGGCACTCTTCAGGCGTCATTAAGCCTGCTTCAGCTTTCTCCTTCAAAGCGACAACAGCGTCGCGGTAAACGTAGAAGTCAGCCAGCTCCCTGACGCGCTGCTCCACACGCTCGTCTTTAACAATGAAAATACCCATTTTCGCAAGCGCATCCTGCCTGACAGTGTCAGATTTTTTCAAGCCGAGAAAATTCTTCAACGCGTCCCACATTTTATTTCCCTCGCCAACCTTTCAGTCCTGGCATACATCCACCTGCGCCTAACCTTTTCAGCTTCTTCTCTGTAACCGGCTTTCTCAAGCATCCGCCAAACAGGCTCCACCGCACCGTTATCACCGCCGCGCATGTTTCAACGCCTTCCTGACAAGCGCTTTTCCAAGCTCAGCTCCAACCGCGCTTCCGAAACCCGTGCTTACGCCTAAAACAGCCATTTGAACCAGCCCGTTTATCTCCATTTCAGCCGCCCTTCTTCTTTTTGCTCAACTGCAGTATAATCACCAGCACAACCACCAATGCGGCTACAACGAGCAGGAAGTTTAACGGGTTCATAAACCACAATTGTATCGCTGCGGCTGCCTGCGGGTTAGCCCATAGGTAAACAATAAACACTGCAACTATTATTGTCAGCGCAACCCATTTTGTGAAGGTGAAACGCCACCTGCGTCCGCCAAGCGCTTCAACCGCCTTGTCGAACCGTCCGAAAGCGTTAAGCAAGCCTAGGAAGGTTTCATACGCGTGTTCTTTAATGCCGACTTTCGCTTCAAGCAATCCAGCGGTTTCAGCAGTTTTCTGCGTGGTTATCTCTTCCAGCGCAAGCGCGCGCTGCTGGTGTTCAATCGCGTCTCTGCGAAGCTTAGCGTTCTCCATCTCCATCTCACTCAGCTTCGTTTTTAACACTGTAAGCTCAGCTTCGTCTGCGCCTGCTGGAGCAGCCGCCGCCGGTAACGCTATGTCTTTGCTTCCCATGAGCAGCTGAAAAACTGGAACAGGCGTGCCATGGTCGATTGTGGTTGTCGCAGCCTGCGCCTGAGTGACTTCTAACACTTCAACCGCATTGTGCTTAACAAATATGCCTCGCCAAACCGCTGTGCCTGGACGGGTGTAAATGTGGTCGCTGAGTTTCCCCTTATGCAGTATAATTAGTTCTCTGATTTTGCCGTAGTCCTTGTATTTCACCGGGTTCACGATTTTAAAATGCGCCTCGTAATAGCCGTTTCCAAGCGGCCTGTCGAAGCACATGTCCTTGTTTACGAAAACGTGGAGTTCTTTGTTGTCTGGGCGAACAATGGTTTTAATGTATGGGTACGCTGACGCAGCTAACTGTGCAGCCCAGTTTACAAAGAAGATTCCGCCGATGCTTACAGTGACGTAAAAAATCATGCCGATGTATCCGCCGAACGGCTGTGGAATGTAGATTGTGCAGAGCTGCAGTATAATCAAGCCTGCAACCATTAAGCCTATGACCAGTCCGTTTTCGAAGTACTCTTCAGTCTCCATTAAACCACCTTTAATGAAACTAATACTGTAAAAATTATGAAGGAGAAAACTGCTAAATCACAAAGACATTCTAGTTTAAACTGCCTGAAATGCTTGAACTGTATTTTCCAGCAACTAAACATGTTCCAGACATTATTGTAAATGAGGAGTAGACCTTTTTTCCATGGTTTTGAAAAGCTAACCTTCTGGAATATTTCATAATGCTTCATTTCGTGACGTATAATATCGTTTAAAGCTGGCGAATCTTTAAGCGACTCGTCCACGTGAATTTCATCAATCCAATAGAGACATGCAGCGCTAGCGACGAAACACAGGTTTTTAACAAACTTAACTTTAACCTTGTTTTCAACGCTCAAAACAGCGGCTCCTCCTTTTCCTCTCTGGTTTTCTCCACGGTTTTCTCTTCAGCCTTCGGCTTTATGGTTAAGCTTACTTCGCCGTTCCAGGTTTTGCCGAGTATTCGGTATTCGCCCTTGTTTGTCAGCGTTATCTGCGTTGCAACGTTTAAACTGTTAATGTTTTGGCTGACAAGTTCAGCCAGCAACGCGTCAAGCTTTAAACGTTCAGTTCTCCTATGTTCTTTACTGTTTACAATTGTAACTGGAATAGGCGTTTTCTCCTGCGGCTGCTCAAAAAGTAAAGGCTGCTGCGCCGCAAAAGCAGATGGAGCGTCAGCCGCGTCGGCGTGGCCTGTTTTGTTTTGGGACGTGGACCTTGCGATCCGCACCATTATAAACGTGTAAACGGCGAAGGCTGCAAGCAGCAGTATTAAAAGTTCAACTGGAACCTGAATCATTCTCTGTTCTCCTCCTACTGGTATGAAGCTGTTATAGCTATGTCGAAGCTGAAGTTTGAAGCGGTGTATTCATGCACTGTTAAAGTGAAGGTTGCGTTGACTGTTTGCGCTGGAGCAACAGTTGAGCCTTCAAGGTTCCATGAAACAGTGTAGTCTGTTAAGCCTGCAACGTTGGTGACTGTCATGTTTAACGTTGAAAGCGCCACGCCTCCAGTGTTGGTTAACGCAACGGTTTTCGACACTGGAACATTAAGAGGCACGGTTCCCCAGTCGATTGAAGCGGGCGAAGCAGCCAGCCCAGGCGGAGTTACAACTCCGCTCGTGTGTATTTGCAGACTGTAATAGTAGGCTGCGCTTGCAGACGCAACGTACAGCGTGAACGCTGCGAAAGCCAATGTTGCCATTTTCAATTTCACGTTCAAACCGCGCCGCCTCCTTTCTCTTTCCGCCAGAAGCTGTAGACAAGGTTAACCGTGCCCTGCGGCTCCAGCATCAAGTCGCATTTAACCATTACTTCTCCACGTTTATGCCGAAGGTCAATGTTGAAGCCGCGCTCCAGCTTTTCACGTATGGCTTTAGGCACAAGCAGGTAAACACTGTTGCTGGCTTCGAAAACTATGCTTCCCCCCTCGCGGCTGATGATCAAGCTGTACTCTTTTTTAGTCAACTCTTTCAGCCTATACATGGCTTTTCAACTCTTGCGCTGAAGGAGCGATCCAACCCGCTTGCACGTTTTTTACGCGATTCCAATATTCCCTTTTTCTCCAACAATCTGATAGCTCTCCAATAACTCTGCTTTTCAACTAGACTAATTGTTTAAACAAATATAAATAATTTTCCAAAAATATATATTTTTCAGGAAAAATTAATATAAACTATTTAACGCCGCAGCCAAGCTACTTTCAACCGAATAAACTGTAGGAGGTTAGAGAGACGGCTATTAAAGTCAAAGGCTGGCATATTGCAGCAGTAGCATTAATCGTTCTCGCCATGTGGTACTTCGGCTACCTCAACTTCAACATGCAGCAGATACAGCCTCAGGGACAGCAGCCTACGCCAAGCAGCGGGCTTGTTTCAGTCACGAAGCCCTTGAAGTTCGCGCTTAACGACCCGCTTGCAGGCTCAGCCATAGCTTCAGCAAACGTTTACATCTACGGCGCCGACAACATTCTGAAAGAGTCGCTCACCACAGGCGCAGACGGCACCGTTACTTCAGCGTTGCCTTACCAAAGCGGCAGCGTAATCAACGTTAAAGTCTCGAAAACAGGCTACGTAACCAGATGGTTCTCGGTGACTGTCCCGCAGATGACGCCTGCAGACGCGCAAAGCCTTACTTCAAATTTTGTTTCGCTGCAAACCGTGAACCTCGGCACGTACACTATTAAGGTGACAGACCAGTTCGGCAACAGCTACAGCTCAAGCGGCACATTGAACTTTACAAGCCTGAACGCTTCAACAGTCAGCGTAACGTTGACGGTTTACAACACTGAAGACAACAGCGGCTACGTAAGCAGCAGCGACCCTGTTAACCGCGTCAACCTAAACGCTGTATTACTCTCCAGCACAGGCGGAAGCAGCGTGACAGTGCAGGGTGCAGGGTCAAGCGTGACGCGTGGAACAAACACATACTACATTTCGCCGGTCAGCGACGACGGTTTGACAAGGCAGCTGGTCGGCAACACGTATGTGAAGCCAGGCGTTACAAGCGTTACAGTAACATTCGGCAAAGGCAGCTTAACCGCTGGCTCATCGCAGGCTTTCACGTTTGCGCTGCAGGACTATTTTGACCAGAGCTACTTCGCAGCCAACGGCATAGGCGGACCAGACGCAGCGTCGCTTGCAACGTTCAGCCTCACCCTCGCGGCTTAGGAGGCTCAGGCAATGGCGAAGCTTAAACTCACAGAATTCGCGTTGTTCGCTGTGCTAATATACGTAGGCTTCATAATCAGCGACTGGATTTCGAACGCTGCAGGCTTAAAGTCCTGGGGGCTCGCTGGAACACTGATAATTTACATACTGCCAGTTGCCATAATCTACTACGTCTGGAAAAAGTGGCTTCAGAAAGCCGCCGACTAACAGAAGGGGGCAGACGCCGATGAAGACGACGCAGCTCGCAGGCATAGTGCTGCTTCTGTTACTCGCGGTTTTCGCCTACGCCTGGACCAGCGGAATGTTCGAAGGCTTAGCGAAAGGCGCGGCTGGAGCGGCAACACTGTCGTTCACGGTGAAGTTTAAAGATGGAACAACGCAGACGTTTGAAGCAACAAACATTTACACGGGGAAACTAAGCGTTGTGCCGCTGTCGCTTTACGTTGGCGGAAAAGAAATATCCAGCATAGACGTCAACTTGAAAGTTAGGCTTGACACAGGCGGACGCACAGCGACAGGCTACACCGCGCAGATCGCGCAGCGCATGGAAATATACAAGAGCGGACAGTCAACTCCAATCACAAGCAGCACAGGAACGTACACTCCGTCAGGCGGAAGCTGGAGCAGCGGCGAAACCAAAACCGTACTGTCAACGCCTTTAACAAGCGCGCAGATCGAGCAGGCCATAGCGCAAACCAGCGGAAGCGGCGACTACTACTTCCAAGTTGCCGTTCAAATCAGCTTGACGGTGAACGCTGACGACGGCTCGCACACGCTTACAGGTTCAGGCGTAGGCGGCTTAGCAGTAAGCTTCAGTCAGTACTCGGCGATGAACATGGACGTCATGGTGTCAGTTACCCCGTTGACGCTGCAAACATCGTAGCCAGCGCGCGTGTGAAGCCTTTAACTTCCCCCTTTTCTTAGTTTATTGCAAAAACAACTGGAGAAAGAGTGTAGGAGGAAAATAGAAGTGCCAACAGTAAGTCATGATGGTCTTTCGCAGGTTCTCACAATCTTAGCTGTAATGTTAATTATTTACCTGTCAACTTTCGAGACAACTGTGACAGTGCTTTTCCCAGCGGTTCTGCTTATTACCGGTTTGGTTTTGCAGTTTTACCTTCAACGCCGCGTGGAGGTTGTAGACCACTTGGCGGAGTCGGCTGGAAACATAGGTTTCTACACGCTTATCGCTTTGGCAGGCATAGCTTTAGCCAGTTTTATGGCTCCTGCAGTTACACGTTTACCAGCTAAAATGGAGTTGACAGGTGTAGACGCAATGTTGTATGGCGCGCTTATAGCTGTAAGCGAAGAACAGTTTTTCCGCGGAGCAATCTTGAATTTTCTGTTGACGCTTACAAACGCGACGGTCGCCATTTTCTCAAGCGCCGTAGTGTTCATGGTTTACCACTTCGCCGTGTACGGCACCGCCACTTCAAGCCTGGTGTATGTGCTGGTTGGAGGCTTAGCGTTGGCTTGGGCTGACTACCGCAGCGGAAGAATTTCGCCAAGCATGCTTGCGCACATAATGAATAATGTGATTGCAGTTTTACTTGTAAGGTGAAAGCATGGTGGACGTTGAAGATTTAATTGAAAAAAACAGGAAGCTAATAGCTGTCTTAGCCGTAGCATTGCTGCTGCTGTACTTCTATAACAGTGGACTGTTCAACTTGAACATTGTTCCAGGACCTGAAGGCGTTGACTGCAGCCTGTATTCAGCAGTTGCCAACGGCGGAGTAAGCGTCAGCAGCGCGCTTGGAACAGCCACAAGGCTTCTAACAAGCAACGTTGGAGTGCCAAGCGTCATCGGGCAGGCTGCGCCGAACAGCTGGATAGCTTACACGGACTACAGCGAAACCAGCATTACAGGCGTGAAGCTTGACAGGCGCATAGGCTACCAGTGGATTCGCCCAGACCCTAAAACGCCTGTTATACAGGCGGTTGCCGTTGACCGCGCGACTGGAACAGTGCTTAAAGCCGTAAACCTGCAGGTACGCATCAGCAAGCCGTCCATGCAGGACGTGAACACTAAAGGCGACCCGCTGGGCAGAAACCCGACGGAAATAGACTGGTACAGTTACAACACGCAGCCCACTCAGAACGGAGACACAGTCACGTGGAAACATTATGAAGCGTACGTTGTTCCAGTAGACTTCATAGTGGAGCTTAGCGTGCGGCCTGGGCAGGATAATAATGTGGGTGACTTTCAAAGTTTCGACCTGTGGCTTGTGCTGGACACGGTTGAATGGATTAACGCTTTCAGCTCAAACCAGTATGCGCTTTTAAACGCGTCAATGCCTTCAGGCGCGTCGATTTCAAGCTACAATTTCCGCGGCGCGTTTCCAATTTGGGCTTGGGTTGGCGCCTGGCAGCCGTGGCAGGCGAAAAGCTACGACAGCACCACGGACAAGTGGTATGATCCTGCAACGTTAAGCAGCCAGGAGGAAAGCGAGTTGCAGGGGCATTTGCAGGTTATGCCAAGCTACGGCGGCAGCGAAGTGACGCTTTACACTCAGCCAGGCTACATTTACACGCGCACCTTCGCGGAGGACGTGATTAGGAACAATGAGACGTTGGGGCAGACGTTGGCGGCGCAGATTCCAGGCTTGCCTGACCCGCGTTTTGCAGAAACCGTTTATTTTCCGGTGACGCTTATGAACTACGGCGCCATGAGGATGGAAGGGTACAGCCCGTTTTACCCGTTCGGCTACTGGCATAAAGAGTTTTACCCGACAAGCTACCTTCGTGTCCGCGCGTTATACGCGGTTTACGGCGAATGGATCTACGCTTGGACGCAGCAGGAGGCGGAGAAGCAGAACTATGTTTTCGAGAACAGTTCAAGCGTGATTATGGGTGAACAAAGCGTTTGGGACAAGTTTCTCGGCGCGGCCGGAGGCTTCTTCACAAGTCCGTGGACGCTATTGTGGATTGCCATAGTTGCTTTCTTCCTGATACTTGTGGTGGTTGCGGTTCTAGCGATTTTCGCTCCTGAAGTGTTTGCTGCTTTAACGTTGCGGAGGAGGCGCGGGGAAGGTTGACGTTTGTCGTTTGCCCAGTCTGCAAAAACGGCTGCGCGGTCGTAGCTGGATGGCTTCTAATCTGTCCAGAAGGGCACAGATTTAAACTTGTTAAGCTGAAGCGTCAACTACCCATGACTGAAGTCATGGGCTTGTCTCGGAGATGATTGAAAGTGTCGCAGACACCTCAAACCAACCTCGTCATGAACAAAAACCCCTTGGTTGACCGCAAGGTTTCCATCCGAAAACTGGGCGAAAAAACCATTGGTCTTAGGATGGTTCATGCCCGCTCGGATGGCGATGTTAACCGAGGCGTTACGGTCAGCGTTAGCCTCGTATCCACAGCTGGGACATTTGAAGGTAGCCTCTTTTCTTACGCCTTTGCTTCCGCATCTGGAGCAAATATGCGATGTTCCTCTTGGATGGACTGCAACCACAAGCCTATGGTTTTGCCCAGCTACAGATTCGAGTGCCACTCTGAACCTGCGGTAGGGCATACGTTTAGCTTTGCGGTTACTTTTTCTGTTTCCTCTGGCGTTTTTAAGCCCTTTGAGGTCTTCGATGGCTATGAAAGCGTTATGTTGTTCAGCGAGCTTTACGATTTCATGAGCGACCTGCCAACATCTTGTAGTGGTGTAGTTGCTTTCTTGCTTTCCAAGTCTTCTAAGAGATTGCCGTGCACGTCTGCTACCGTTGTCAGCATGCCTCCTGAGATTGCTTCTTCTAAGGCTGATGTCTCTCTGGTAATCTCCCATATCTTGACCAAGGTAGAACTGCTTCAGAACACTACCTTCACGGTTAATTATGGAAACTGCCGCCAGCCTTTTCACTCCAACATCGACACCGACGATTGCTTGGTAACTTTCTTTGGTTGGAAACTCTTTCTTAAAAACTATATGGATTCTATTTTGGTTGAGCCTGAAGAAAGTCGTTTTGTATCCTTCAGTCAACAGTTCTTTATACCGACGGTAAGCTCCATCCATAGCAATTGGCACAGCGATTCTTCCATTGAGGGCGGCGAAGGAAACCACTGGATTGCCGTTCTTTGTCAAGCCGAAGTTTCCGCTTCTTGGAATGTTGAAGGGAACCGTAACATTACCTATTTTTCCACCGTTGTTCAATATGGCGACAGCATCCTTGAACAAGTCGTTAGCAACTTGACTGTGCAACCCGAACTCTCTAACACGCTTATAGAAGAGGCTTTGAAGTTTCATTTTGGATGTCTTGGCACCTTGGAACACTATGAAAGAGAGAGATTGTTTATAGACGCTTCTAAGGTCTTCAATAGCCTTATGTTTAACCCTGCTGGGTTGAAGAAGATTCAAGGTTACGGTTTTTACGACTTCCATCCTAAGACCACTAGAAAAATGGACTTTCAAGTATTTAAGTTTCTCCAATTCCTCCCACCTATAAATAAGTGGGCTTCCTCGGAGAAAAATAGGTGAGGCGAATGAGTGATATAGCTTTAACCTTGCTTGTCACGTTGTTTCCAGTGCTGTTTGTGCTTGCGTTTTGGCTGCTGCTGAAGGGCGGGAGGAAACGTGAAACTTTCCTCGTTATGGGCTTGCTGTGTATGACGCTGTTCTACATTTTCGCGCCTGACCCAAGCGTGATCTACCGTTTGTACACGGAGCAGGGTGACGTGGAGACGCCGCTTGTTTTCGCCATGGTCGCCGCTGTAGCGTTGTTTGCGGCGGTGTTCTTTTTCAGGAGGCACTTGAAAGAATGAAGCCGAGTAAAGTTGAAATATCGATGTGCACTATTGAAGGTTTAGTTTTAACTGAAACATGCGGGGGGTGAAAACGGATGGATAAAAATGTTCAGACGGTTCTGGCGGTTGCAGTGGCAGTTGCACTGTTCTTCGCCGTTATGCATTACGGTGTTCCAGCATGGAAACCGCAGGTTCCTTCAGCAGCCACAGCGTCTTCCTCGTACGCGACGGTTGTCGTGACGTACAGTGACGGTTCAAGCAAAACTTTCGATTCGAGAATGCAGGTTGCGGAGCAAGCGATTGTTGACCCGAACAATGGAAAAACCGTTTCCGCCATAAACACAAACCTCAACATTATTCCAACGTTCACGGGCACCGTGCAAAGCTACACTGTGTCTGGAAGCCTCGGCGTTCAAATTAAAGATTTAACCACGGGCGCAACAGTGTATGACAGTGGAGCCATGGCGTTAAGCCCTGTAAGCCCGTTGCCAGCGCTTTCGTCCGGTTCTCCGTCGGTGATTGCAAGTTCAACAATATCGGGTTCAGGTTTGCAGTCGCTGTATTCAGGCTGGAAAGTGACTGACACATACGCTCTCATCGACTACTTCTCAAACGTTAAAGTCACAATAACCTTCACAGACGGCAGCCAAGCTTCGCAGACCGCTGCAAGCGGCTCTATAACCTGGCAGTTTAAGTACCAGTCTGACTACTCGTTCACAAGCTTAAGCGTAACCTTCTCGTTAAGCAGCAGTTAACATGGAGGACTGAAGCAAACGTTAAAGACAATAGTTAAAGTTGCTTTCACCGCGTTAGCCCTGGCTTTCTGGCAGCTTTTCGGGCAGCAGTTCTGGAACAGCTGGCTGCAAAGCCGAGGCGTCAACGTCGGCTTCACCGAAACCTTCCTGGGCTACTTTATTGTGCTCGGCGCGGCCTGGGCAGTTTCAAGCTTGGCCACAAGGGGGATGCGTGGAAGTTGAAGGCTTCAACAGTTGCCGCAGCTGCCTTCATCGTTGCCGGCGTCCTGTTGGCTTCTGGAGTTTTACCCATGGAAATGTCTTCAGCCGTGAGCTACTACAAAATTGAAAAGCAGAAGAGGCAAATTGCCCCCTTCGCTTTCGCAGGACACTACACGGTTGAAACAGACTCCACGTTCACCACTGTAACTGGGCTGCCTATGATGCTTGAAAACTTGGAGAGCAGGGCGGTTGCGCCGCTGGAGAACGGTGAGAAAACGTTCACATTAAGGTACACAGCTGACACAACGTATTATGTGTGGGAAGTTGTTAGAGAAGATAGCATGTATTGGTATGTAAAAGTGACAACATACTATGAAGCTTCGCCGGCGCCAACGCCGACTGAACCGGTTTCTCCTGCACCAACCTTGGCGCCGGCTCCTAAAGCAGCGTTGCCCGGGCTGAACGTTATAGGCGTAATGCTTATTATTTCAGGAGTAGCTATTATAATTGTTAACCATAGAAGGAGAGCGAGGTAGGTTGAAGCTGCCGTGTGCGGAGAGGCGTGGAGGCTGCGTAGTTCTCATCCTCCCTTCCTTCTTTACGCGTACGCAGCTTCCACGCCACGCAAACATGGGAGAGTGGAGAAAATGGTTGGGAAACGTGTAAGAGGCTTCTACACTGACGGAAACGGGAAAGTCAGGCCGATTTCTGGCAGGCGCGGGCGGCGTGTTAAAACCTTGTTTTTCCCGCCGAAAAGCAGGAAGTACGCTGAAATAGTCCGCATTGACAGCCCAGACGCGGCTCGCGTGAGCGTTAAGCGGTTGGAGGCTGAGTTTCATTCGGCGGAGACAAGAGAGAAAAAGCGGCGTGTTAAAAAAATGATGGTGCTGGCTGCTAACCGCGCTGCTGCTTCAGCCAGGAAAAGCAGTTTAAGCGGGAGAGAACGCGGAGAGTTCAGAGAGGTTGAGGCAGTTTACAGAAACAGTTATAGAGGCTTAAAGATTTGAGCGGTGGAGGAGTTTGGATGGGAAGAAAACAGAAGAGCGCGGTGGATAAGGCTGTAATACTGCTTGTGCTGTTGGTTTTAGCGTTTTATCTTGTTCAAAACTTTGCGCCTGCAAAGGGGCAGAACACGGTTGGTTTAACTGTTCGAGTCAACTATAAAGACGGCTCTTCAAAACTTGTCTCTGGAACCGACAGGATGCTGAGCGTCGTCGACACTGAGGGAAAAAGCATATCCAGCATTGTTGTTTCAGCAACGCTGTACGTTGAGTTTACGGGCAACGTTTCAGAAGCAACCATTCAGGGGCAGCTTCAAACCAGATTCGACGGCGACGTAAAAAGGGGAACACCGTTTTCAATTCCGCAGGTAATAGTCAGCGGGCAAACGTATAATTTGGCGGTGGAAACAACGCTGGAAACCGACATTAACAGTTGGGCGACGTCTGGAACGCACACGCTGGCTTACACTGTGCCTTCAGGAGCGGTTTTAACCTTGAAGTTTACAGACGGCAACGTAGCTTCTAAAACGTTCAGTGAAGTTTCAGCGTCGTTAACCTTGACTGTTCAGCCAAGTTCAGGAATAACTGTTGCGGAAATCACCATTTCGCCAAGCACGTCTGGAAACGCAACGCCAACGCCTGCTTCGCCAACGCCGTCTTCAACGCCAACGCCGTCTGGCGCGGTCGTTGCAAACAGCGGTTCTCCACAAGACATCCAGGCAGCGGTTAACACTGCTGCGGCGGCGGGAGGCGGCACAGTTTACATTCCAGAAGGCGACTTTACCTTCAACCCGTCGGGCATAATCGGGCCAGCCAATACTCCTACTGGAGTTATCAGTTACGGCGGAATCAACATTATAGGTGCAGGCATAGGCAAAACAATATTGCGTGAGACTAAAGATCCGCCGTTAATTAACGGTTATGGGACTTCCATGATAGCGGTAGACGGGCGGAACAATAAACCTTTCAGAATAAGCGGAATAAGTTTTGTAGGATTTGTAAGCTCCGAAGATTACGGTAATACAGCTCTTGAGTTGGACTCGTGCCTTGACTATCGAGTTGACCACTGTGAGTTTGACAGTTTCTCTGGGCTATGTGTAGTTGCTCAAAACATAGGTGGACATAACAGAGGATTAGTTGACCATTGCGTGTTTTCAGCGTCCTACAAACTGAAGTCTCCACCAGCGGGAACAGAGTGGCAGTGGGGTTACGGCATAATGGTGTGGGATAAAGACTATACTGCTTGGAGCGACATAGGAACACTCTTGGGAAAGTATGAAGGCGCGGATGACATAATATACGTGGAAGACTGCACTTTCAAACAGCTGCGTCATGCTATTACTAACAGCCAAAACGGATACTATGTTATACGGCACTGCACTATTGAAAATGCTATTCCTCCAAATTTCGGGCAAATAGACGTCCACGGCTTCAACTGCGGAAGAGGATGCGAGGCTTACGATAACACCGTCATTGCGACCTCAGGATATCCAGCGGCTCAAGCGGTATGGCTTAGAGGCGGAACAGGCACAATTTTCAATAACACTTTCGTTAACCACGCTTACGGTGTCATGTTGTTTAGAGAAACTGTGGCGGTTCCGCCTTATACGCATCAAAATCCTGTGACGGACACCTACATTTGGAACAATATTATGCAGGGTGGAGGAATAGCATTTAGTGACCAAGACGCTTACACAGAGAATGCAGACTACTTCCTATATGCAAGACCAAACTATACGCCTTATCCGTATCCGCATCCGTTAACGTTGAGATGAGAGGGCTGAGAAGCAAAAATGCGCCGCTGTCTAAAACTTAAAAACAGGCTTATAGCGGTTTCAGTTTTTACACTTTTAGTTTTAAGCATGTTTGCAGGTTTAATTCAGCAGGCGAAAGCAGCCGCAATTTTCAGCGACGGTTTTGAGAGTGGAGATTTTTCAGCGTGGACAACAGTTTCGTCCTCGCCGCCGTCAATTGTTACTACTCCCGTTCATCATGGCACTTATGCTCTTGAAAGCGACGGTCCCAGTGAATGGATATATAAAGACTTGGGCGCGAGCTATGACACTTTGTACATGAGGGCTTATGTAAAATGGACTGCGCTTGAACAGTACCAGTATTATATGGAGACTGCGTTCGGCATCTATAATTCTGCTCGGTGGGCTGAGGAAGGAGACAGAGGCGGACTGCGGGTTGCAGTCACTAATTATGATGGAACTCCTCAGTTGAGTCTCGTAATCACTCTTGGGGTAATTACCAGTGTATCAACAACTGCGCCTAATATTAATCAATGGTATTGCTACGAGCTTGTATGGGTTAGGAATGGCGTTTGCAGGCTATACGTTGACGGCGTCGAAACGTTGCAGGTTAATGGAACAGACTACCCTGTCGACAGGGTAGCCGTAGGGCAACTGAAAGACAACGACCCGGGTAATCCTAAAGTATATGTTGACTGTGTCGCTGTCTCCGACGTGTATATTGTGCCAGACGTGAATGCGCCATGGTTTAATACAGCTTGGAGCTACCGTAAAAGCCACGTGGTTAATTCAGCAAGCGGAGCGGGAACAAACTATCAAGTTCGCATTGTAGCTCATTATGGAAGCGGAACAGACAGCGGCTCTGACGTTTACTTGAACAGTCATTGCCGCACGGATTTTGGTGACGTGCGCTTTACAAAGTCGGATGGCACAACGCTTCTGGATTACTGGGTGGAAAGCAAAGTTGACGGTGGCAACGCGACTTTCTGGGTTAAAGTTGCAGACGACTTAAGCACGAATCCAGCGACAATATACATTTACTACGGCAACCCAAACGCTGCAACAGCAAGCAACCTCACAGCCACATTCAAACGCGTAATAAACTCGACCGTGCTGGCTCTGCCCACGGACGAAGGCTCGGGGACAACAGTGTACGACCAGAGCGGAAACGGGAATAACGGGACGATTTACGGCGCTTCATGGGTTGACGGCAAATACGGTAAAGCACTAAGCTTCGACGACATAGACGACTATGTGGCAGTGTCGCATTCAAGCAGCCTTGACCTTGTCAACGCGTTTACAGTTTCAGTATGGGTTAAATACAATGATTTGTCACAGCCACAGGTAATATTGTGGAAAGGCACAAGTTATAACCCGACATATGGTTTAGGCACACTTTCTGCAGAAAACGGTTTCAGATATTGGTGGACAAAAGACGGAACAAGGTATTGGTCAAACTTAATATCTGTTCAGGCAGGCGTATGGAATCACATTGTTTACACCTATGACGGGACAAC
>Ga0078972_1010592_pt1 | contig 17101 bp, 13 predicted proteins | sample YelNatPaOPGAMG01_FD_67568 | JGI IMG/M metagenome (GOLD analysis project Ga0078972, IMG submission 67568) | Hot spring thermophilic microbial communities from Obsidian Pool, Yellowstone National Park, USA - OP-RAMG-01 (SPADES assembly) (version 2) | ecosystem: Environmental > Aquatic > Thermal...
GTAAATCTATTCTTGATATTCCTATAAGAGATATACCAGAGGATAGATTAGAGGAAGCTAAAAAGGCTTTTGATGGAAGGTCTCTTGTTCCTGCACCAACTGAACATAATGACATCGTCAGAAGAGAGCTTTTGCTTTTGGCAGAGGAAAGGGCAAAAGATCCTAATGTCCATGCGGAATTATTCGCAGTTAAGATCGGAAAAAGCGGAATAATCGGCATACCCGCTGAATTCTTCTGCGAACTGGGGCTAAAAATAAAGGCACAATCAAAATTGATGCCAACTTTTATCATTGAATTAGCAAACGGTTGTGTTGGATACATACCAACAGAAGAGGCTTTCTTAGGCGGAGGATATGAAACCGATCTCGCCCGTTCAAGCAAGCTGATCCCAAAAGCTGGTGAGATGGTCGTCCAAAAGTCTATTGAACTATTAAATCTTTAAGAGGTGTCAAATTGAATTACCTTAACCATTGGTTAGCCAGACCATATCAAATAGAACGTCAAATTAATAAATGGCAAAAAGATAAAAATAATAAGGACATTTTAGATATAGACTTCGTTACTCAATATGTCGGATTAAAGGCTTATGGTATAACTGTCACAAATAAAGCCATTCCATCAGATAAGAAAAAGAAACTCTTATTCTCAGTCCCACATGCACACGAACCTGCTGGCACTGTTGCCTGTATGAACGTAATAAATCAGCTTTTAACTGATCAAAACCTTGATGGCAGTCAATCTGATATTCTTGATAGGCATAATATCTTGGACAATTGCGTTTTGAGTTTCATCGCCGATGCTAATCCTGATGGTCGTTCAAGATCGCCAGTTGATTTTTGGGATGGGACGAAATATACCAATGACGAGTTTTGGACGTTTATGAGAGGACGCGATCCCGAAACTAAAAAGATGTGGAAACGTATGGGCAGATGGAGTATAAGGAATGAAACACCAGAGACGATAGGCATAGTCTATGAACAACTGAGCGCACATGAATATGTTGAGCCAAACAGGGATTTTGAATCTGCATTCTTTCGCCTCGTTAAAATAATATGGAATAAATACGGCTATGGACGATGGCTTGATTTACATCAGACAGAATTTGAGAATAGCAAATATAACGCGATGATCATTCTGCCGATAGTGCAAAATGAACTGCCTGAGCATATCCAAAAAGCTAATGTAGAATGGGCAAACGAGATCGTCAAACAGTGGCAAAAAGCAGGGGCAGAGCCGATGCCCGAAAGTAAGCCGTTAGGTTATACAGGAGAACAGGGGGAATATTTCCGCAAAACTTGGCGGGAGTTTATGCCTATGATTTCTGAAATAACAACGGAAGTTCAAAACAATAACACACGGACTCATCCTAACTTTCAAGCAGAACTTCAAGAGATTGCCATTAAAACGAGTATATACTTGTTAATGGGATATACGAAGAACACATAAGATTAAAAGAGGTGTTTTTTATGAAAATAGCTTTACACTCTGTCAGCTATGCTGGGGTATGGCAGGGACAGATAACGCTTTCCATTGACGACTTCATAACAAAAGCTAAAATGCTTGGATACGATGCTGTGATGCTAACCGCTAAGCGACCTCATGCGTCATTGCTTGATATGACACAATCAAGACGTATCCAAGTGCGGGAATTATTAGAGAAAAACGATCTTAAACTTGCTTGTATGGCGGGATATACGGATTTTTGCAGTGAGCTTGATACACCAGGGATACCGCTTAGAGAAATGCAGATACTTTATGTCACAGAATTAGCAAGATTAGCCAAAGATTTAGGGGGAAATCTTGTCAGAATTTTTACTGGATTTGAAAGACAAAACGCATCTTACGATCTGCAATGGGATTGGTGCGTCAAGTCAATAAAAGAGTGTGCGAAAAGGGCATCTGATTTTGACGTTATTATCGGCATTCAAAATCACCATGATATAGGGGCAGATTATCAAAGCCTTTATGACATGCTTGTTGACATTGATGAGCCAAATTGCAAAGCCATGTTTGACGCATGGGCGCCAGCTCTTCACGGCGTAGATATTATATCAGCAGTCAAAAAACTTGCCCCATTTATTGTCCATACAACTGTCGCTGATTATGTGATAAGGCAAAGATTTAAGTATGTGCCGAAATATGTTAATTATGAGCATCAATTATCAGCAGTTAGGGCTGTTCCTATGGGCAAAGGGTTTATAGATTATAAGTCTTTTTTGACGACGCTTAAAGAGATCGGTTTTGACGGATATGTTGGATATGAGATGTGTTCTATGCTTGAAGGCGGAGGGTCAGAGGAAAATCTTGACCGATGCGCAAAGATATTTGTAGAATATATGAAACAATTTTGATTTTTAAGTCCTGATTTTGGAGGAATAAAAATGGCAGAACTAAAAAAATTCACATTAAAAGAGCTTTCTGAATACAATGGAAGAGACGGAAAACCAGCCTACATAGCTTATAAAGGCAAAGTTTATGATGTAACTGAAAGCGATCTTTGGTCAGACGGTGATCATCAAGGATTGCATGAAGCTGGCAGAGACTTAACCAAGGATATGGAAGATGCCCCACATGACCCTGATGAGTTAGAGAGATTTCCAATAGTAGGAGAGCTTGTTGAAGGTTAGACAATATGAATATCATAAATGCACTTAGAACAGCAATCAAGTCGGAAATATCCGCACAAGAGATGTATAAAAATATGGCAGAAGAGACGACCAATCCAGAAGCCAAATCTTTATTCTATCATCTCGCAGGATACGAACGGACACATCAACAATTTCTTGAAGCAGAACTCAGAGCTTTGGAATCTGCACATAATGATAAAGAAGGTATGCCAAGCCATTGGCTTCAACTGTTAAGCGATAATCTTCAACTATCATCTAACGGCAATGTCGGAGATGATACTGAGCAGATTAAACTTAGCCTCGCAGCAGCAGAAAGCATTGCAAAGATATTAAAATCTGCAAATGAGGAGTTGCTTAAAAGCCAAGTCAGATATGAAAATGAATTATCCATTGCCGCTGAAATTCAAAGGAGATTACTTGCACAAAAACCGCCAGAGGATATCGATCTTGACATAGCTTTTCTAAATGTCATGGCAAGATCAGTAGGAGGGGATTATTACGATTTTTTGAAAAATGATCGTGAGCAATTGACGATGGTTGTCGGTGACTCAATGGGGAAAGGAATCCCTGCTGCACTTCTGATGACAACTGTCCGAGCGGTCTGGCAGAGCAGAGCAGTTAGCGGATTTGAATCACCCGGCGATATAATGAAAGCGATCAACCGTATTGTATATTCAGATCTAAAAGCGACGGAGTCTTTTATGACGATGTTTTGTGCCTTGTATGAGCCGAAGACATCAAACTTCAAATATTGCAATGCTGGTCATAATCCCCCAATACTTCGTTCAGAAAAAAATAAAAGCTGTGTTCAACTTGAAATTGGCGGTATCCCTATTGGTATGTTTCCTGATGCTGAATATCATAGCGATGAGTTCATAATGCAGAAAGATGACCTTATCGTTATGTATACAGATGGTGTCATAGAAGCAAGAGATAAAAATGACGAAGAATTCGGCTATAATAGATTATGTGAGTTGATAGACCAAAACTATTTTAAGCCATCAAAAGAGATAGCAAACAACATCCTATCTGCTATAACACAATATACTGGAAATTCATCATTTTCTGATGATGTTACTATTGTCGTATTAAAAAAGATTGCCTAGAGGGTAGAGCTTTATCAAGAGTTAGAAATTAACCATAAGCAATAGGAGTTTTTATTAACATGCTTCCTATAATATTGAAACTTGGCAGAATAAATATATATAGCTATGGTCTTATGCTTGCCCTTGGATTTATCATTACTGGAATTATTTTCAGAAAAGAGTTAAAAAGAGTAGGCATTAATGTTGACCTTGCAGATTCGGTTATAATTGCAGCGTTATTAGGCGGTATATTCGGTGCAAAAGTTTATTCAGTGATAGAGGGCATCAGGGAATATGGATTAAGTTCATTAAAAGACTTCTTTTCTGGTGCTGGTTTGGTGTGGTATGGCGGACTTATTGGCGGAACGATAGCGGTTTTAGTCACTATAAAGTTAAAGCATTATCCAATATTACCTATAATTGATCTTATAGCTCCCCTGTTGATATTAGGATATGGTATTGGTAGAATCGGTTGTTTTTTGTCCGGCGATGGCGATTATGGTCCTCCGTCTGATCTCCCATGGGCAATGGCTTTTCCAAACGGCACTGTTCCAACAACCGAAAGAGTCCATCCTACTCCGCTTTATGAGCTCATAATGAGCCTTATCGCTTTCGCTTATCTTTGGAAAATAAGGAAAAAGACAAGAGGACCTGGATATATGTTTGGAATGTTCCTGATCTTATCAGGCATTGAAAGGTTTATTGCTGAATTCTGGCGTATAACTGCAAAAGTCCTGTTTGACGTTATATCTGTCGCTCAGATAATCGGCGTCCTGACAATTATTATTGGGATATATCTGATCTTACGTTCTAAAAAACTTCCACCATACATAGTGCCACAAGTGATTGATGAGCCAGATACAAAGCAAAAAAATAAAACTCTTAATAAAAAGGGCAAGAGCGGTAAAAAACATTGATATTTATTGTTGAAAGGGGTCTGCGATGAAATGTCAAAAGTGTGGATTTGATAATCCAAAGGATATGAAATTCTGCGGGCAATGCGGAAGCAAGTTAGGTAATATATGTCCCGAATGTGGATATGAAAATCCGCCAGATTTCAAATTCTGTGGGAAATGTGGGGCAAAGATCGCAGAATCTGCGGTGGAAAAATCGGAAATCTACATTCCGAAATTAGAGAGTATGGATGCACCGATGACATCAACAAGGTTTGAATATTTCAAAATATATAGGAAAACATAGGTTGCGAAAATCAGAGAACGTATCAATCAGTAGAATATATGATAACTTACGGCGAAATTTAGCAACTATTCTGCTGATCCTGCCGGTGATATATATCCTATTCGGATATGTTTTTTATCCCTCGTTCCGTGTCTTGATGCAGAGTTTTACAAGATCAGGAGCGATAACACTTGACAATTATAAGGAATTCTTTAGCCTTGAAAACAAAGCGAATATCTCCGCTTTGATTAACAGCATTACGATCTCGATCGGCAGTGTCATCTTATCTGCGATTGTCGGCGTTCCATTAGCGTTTATATTCACTAAATATCGCTTTCCCGGTAGGGACTTATTTTCTTCACTGGCGGTATTGCCGTATGCCTTGCCACCTTTGGTCGGCGTCATTTCATTTATGTTTCTATATGGCGAAACTGGTATCTTGCCCAGAAGCATACAAGCTCTATTCAACCTTGAAAAACCGCCTTTCGCTATTGATGGCGTGCCTGCTATATACTTGGTTCATACTTATACTATGTATGTATATTTCTATACGTTCGTCTCATCAGCGCTTGGCAGTATGGATACGTCGGTCATAGAATCCGCATATAATTTAGGAGCATCAAGATTGATGGTCTTTCGGCGGATAACGCTTCCACTGCTTACACCAGCACTTGTCGGGGCATCGTTATTAGTTTTTATGATCTCTATGGCTTCCTTTAGCGCACCATTCTTGTTTGCACCTGATTATAGAGTTCTAAGCCTTCAAATATATTTTTCAAAAGTCAACAACGATATGGATATGGTAGGCACTCAAACAGTTATACTTTCGGTTATATCAATAGGCTTTTTGCTTATTATGCAATGGTATTCTGGAAGACATCAATACGCTATGATCAGCAAAGGGATCGCGCCATATCAGACAGAGTTAAAAGGCAGATTTGGCAGATATTTTATGGGATTTTTAGGATGCTTAATTGTTATTATCCTTTTATTGCCACATTTGACTATATTTCTGATGTCGTTTGTAAAAGATGGCTCGTGGACTTGGCAGATTTTACCAAGCGAATATACGACTGAGAATTATAAAAACCTATTCACAAAGCCCGGCGTCCTTGAACCTATCGTCAATAGTCTAAAAATGGCTTCTCTGGCGACCACAGGCAATTTGATATTTGGCGTCATTTCCGCATATCTTTTAGCGAAAAGGCAATTTATCGGCAGAAGATTGCTTGATATTTTGATAATGGTCCCATGGGCATTGCCGGGAACAGTTGTCGCTATGAATCTGATAATTGCGTTCAATAAGCCGGGGATATTCACAGCAGGACAGATACTCACAGGCACATTTTGGATATTGCCTATCGCATATTTTGTCAGGCATATTCCGCTTGTATTTCGGTCAACTTATGCGTCATTCCAGCAATTGGACAATTCGCTTGAAGAATCGGCGAGGAATCTCGGGGCGAGCTGGTTTTATGCGTTCAGGAGAGTTGTAATACCGATGGTTATGCCTGGGATATTCGCTGGGACACTTTTAGCTTTTGTTACTGCTATCGGTGAATTTGTCTCATCTATTCTGCTTTATATCCCTACCAACAAACCTATTTCCGTTGAGATATATTCACAACTTGACAGGTTGTCTAATTTTGGCACTGCATCCGCTTATAGCGTTTTATTGATAGTGTTAGTTTCTGCGGTTTTGATATTTTCTGGCAAAATTCTTAAAGTTAGAACAACGAGGATATTTTAGATAAAACCCTTTGATCTACTCGGAGAACTTCTTTATGAACATAAAAGAAAGCATTGAGAAATCCATTCCACATTTGCTCAAATTACAAAGAGAAGATGGACATTTTGAAGGCGAACTTTCATCAAACACTTTCCCAACTTGTGCCTATGTTTTGACGCAATTAGATTTAGGTCAACCGATTGATGACAAGATCATAGATTGGTTTGAAAAAAATCAAAATGAATTTGGATATTGGGGATTAGATTCAGCTATCGGATCGGATAATGAAGCGACATTATTGGCTAAATTAGCATTGATGGAGATAAATAAAAAATATAAGAATGCAAAGGTTGAGAAAATTCTCAAAAAAACACCTGATCTGAAATTAAATCAATGGCTTGTCAAGTTGATATATGCACGTTATGGATATATATCTTGGAATGAACTACAAGCGCCGAAAATTCTATCAACAATGATGCGGTTTGGAGAAGCAATTGCGAAAGTATTGCCGAAATCCTTGACTTCACATATAAAACCTCCGACTCAATATGCCCCACCAGTTAGGCTTTTTTATTCCGATATATTCAAAAATATGTTTATAGCAGAAAAACATACAGTCGTCCCGCTTTTTCTTATTATGGAATTGCACACCAAAAACCGAAAGGATGTTGTCTCTGATCTGCTTAACTGGCTATTGAATGGCAGATGTAAAGACGGAAGTTGGTTCAGAGTTGGGCTTATAACCGAGTTATCTATGATGGCTTTAATAGATGCAAGGAAATTTGGCTATAGAAGCGATAAAGTAGATCAGGTGATTGATGAGGGCAATATCTGGTTACAATCATTAAGATCAATAGATGGCGGATGCAGGGAAGCTATAAACTTAAATGTCTGGGACACATCTTTAAGTGTTGTAACTTTAAGCTATCTCAAAGGATACGAGACAGAAATTGAAAGAGCAGTTAAATGGCTAATAGAAAATCAAAACGATGATGGTGGGTGGGCATTTTCTGGTCTGCCCGGCGGAAATCTACCAAGCGATGCTGATGATACTGCATTATCAGTTTTAGCCCTCTTAAGGTCAGGTTTAACCAAAGATCATAGATCAGTAAAAAATGGCATAAATTGGCTAATAAAACATCAGTCCTATGATGGCGGATGGGGAACATATAGACCCGGTGCAGGCGATGTAAGTTGTGTCAGCATAACATCTCATGCGATCTCAGCACTTTTAGAAGCGAAGGGTTTTGATAGTCAGATTGATAAAGCGATCAAATGGATCAAAACGAGTATATCAAAACAGGGCTATTGGAAAGACCTTTGGCTTTCAAGGAATACTTATGGAACTGCCTTAGCCATAGAAGCATTAATAAAAACTGGAAATAGCAAATCTGATGAGGTAAAACAAGGCATAAGATGGCTTGAATCATGCCAAAACAATGATGGTGGTTGGGGAGAGGATATAAACGGAAATAGAACAAAAAGCACAATTGAACAGACTGCGTGGTCAACTTATGCACTATTGTTGAACGACCCGAATAGTCCATCAGCAAAAAGAGGGATAGACTTCCTTTTAAGCCATCAAAATCCTGACGGTAGCTGGAATCCAAGCTGTGTTGGCATATATTGGGAAGTCATTGGTGGATATTCAGACCCCGTTTATCCATACATTTTTGCGATTATGGCATTAAACAACGTTGGCTAAGATAATCTCTTTATCGTTTTGTTTAGAGCTTCTGAATTACGTTTATGATATTCCTTGTCTGAAAATGTATAGACTAAAAGCATCCTATGGAACAAATCCTCAGCGTTAGGACAAAGTCCATCTGGATATTGATTGCCTGTTCCCTTATAATGTGGACAATCCAAAGGACAACCTCTGCCGTAACCCATACGTTGTGCGATAAGCGGATGACGATACGCGGGCATATTAGTATATCCGATGAATAGCGAGCAGTTTTCCTCATTCAAGGCTTTTGTAAAATCGTCCATAGAAATTCCATATTTTTCGCCCCAAAAAGTCGCCCCCCAAAAATGATAAGTATGTTCTGTGTCTTCATCTTTCTGCAAAGCTATCCATTGACAACCTTTAACAGCATCATCATATAAAGATGCTACTTCAACTAATTCTTTGACATAGGTCTTCGCCTTTTCAAGTTGTGCTATGCCGATAGCGGAAGTTTGCTCAGGCATACGATAGTTCCAGTGCAAGCCGTAAGCTACACTCGCAAATGTCGGAGCGCCAGCGTTAAGATCAAGGTCTTTGGCAATTTTTTCATCATTTGTGACAGCCATTCCACCATCACCAAGTCCCATCTGTTTTGACATCTGAAAACTAAATGAACCGATGTCACCCCAAGTGCCAGCATATTTCCCTTTATATTTGGCAAACAAGGCATGGGCGCAATCTTCAATGACAAAGAGATTATGCTTATGTGCGATCTCAACGATTTTATCCATCTTCGCTGGCAGACCCCAAGCATGTGTAACAATGATCGCTTTTGTCCGATCTGTGATCTTTTCTTCTATAAGATCAGGGTTCATATTCATCGTAATCGGATCAACATCAACGAAGACAGGGACAGCGTTATTATACATAGTTGCGACAGCACCAAATACAAAGATCGGGTCACAGATAACCTCATCACCAGCGCCTGCCCCTGATACTATAACGCCAGTATGTAAAACAGACATGGCACAATTCATCGCAACCGCAAATTTTGCATCCATCGCTTTGGCAAATTCAGCCTCAAATCTTGGCGTCATTCCACCGCCTAACGCTGACAAATTTCCAGATGCGAGGACTTCTTTCAATAATTCTAACTCTTTTTCGTCAAAAATTCTTTTCGGCATATCAACCTCCTTCTGACTTATTCTATAAAATTAATTCAGTCAATTATATGTTTTTTCAATTCATAATTACTCAAAGTTTAGCGATAATATAATACATGATGACTGATAGATATTCAACGGCTATTTCTGATGATACCCTAGTTTTATCTGAGCTTAGGACATTAGTTCGGATATTTCCTAAAATAAGTAAGGTTAAAAGTTAAAGGTTAAAAGTTGAAGGAGTCTGCCTGAACATTTTCAAAAATTCCTGTCTTTCTACTAAACTTTGGACAATTTTGAATTAAAAAATATTGTTAGCTAACCAAGAATGGGTTCCTGTTGCAGTTTACCATAGCGAAAGCCGGGGCAGGAATGACAGTAACATTCCCTTTGGAAAAGATCATTAAAGTCTCCCCTTTATAAAGGGATGTTTAGAGGAATTTTCCTATATAATCCAATTGAATAATGAATTGTCCAAGTCACATTTGAACATCAGATTTTTAAATGGGTATAGAAATTTATAAAGGGTTTTTAGGTAGGAATACTTGCTTGCAGATATAATCTTTGGAAAATTAGATCACCATTTATTTCCTTCACTAAATTTTCTTTCGTTTCACCTCACAAATTGCCTTCATTATTACTGCCATGAGTTGTGTTTCCTCTACAGCCATCACTGCATATCCAGTTTCGCTAGTCACGATCCAACTATCATCCATCTCTTCAAGATAACCAAATATAGCTGAATCTTCACCACCTGTTTTATTTCCGTTCTTTAAGGCGGACTCAAAAGTCCAACCCTCATTAAAGGAAAAGTTATCGTCAAACCAATCTTTTCTATATGTCTTATAAACAGACCTTATAGCGTCAATTGCGCTGGAAGCATTAATCTTGCCAATAGGCTCAATTACATCGCTATCGCCTTGTATCTTAAATGTAAAATAGCTTTTCATCTTTTCTCCTTAAAGAGTGGAAATAACATTATGTCAAAACTTGCTCAATCTTTTCCCAAAATCTCCCAGTAAGGCTTATGTTAAGTTTATAGACCGGGACAGAGTTTAATATATCAAAAGCATTATTAAATACCTGACGCATAATTTCGGACTGCTCATCTTTGCTCATACGTATTATAGCCTTTGCAAGAACTTGATAAGCGGTTCCTGTCATATATATTGAGGACTTGTCTTTGGATAATTGCACAACTTCATCATTATCAGCCCTTTCAAGAAAGAATATCGCTGATAATGGGACTGATTGATGAATGTCCCATTTATTGTTCGCTCTATCCCAAAAATAGTCGCTCCAAGTTGGGAAAGGATGAACTCGGAATTTATTATCTTTATCTGGCATAATAAGGTTTTCGTCATCACACAGTGCTTTCCAAGGTGAAGGAAGACGACGACATGTTGTTGATTTACCTGTCCCGCCTGGTGCAACGAATAATACGCCTTTGCCGTTATATTCCGCTAATCCAGAATGAGTTGGTAAAGCACCAATTTTTAAACATTTTAAATAGACAAAACATAGTGTTATCCACATAGCGACATATTTATCATCTTTTGATGGTTCTTGTGATTTATACTCTACTATAACATCGTTAGATTGCACACCATACCAAATTCTGCAAGCATTGTAATCATAGGCTTTCCATTCAGTTTCTGAATTGGAGAAGATTGATTGGATAGTATTTTCATTAAGTTGGTCCGAGTTTGACGAGTTAAAAAAGACAATTTTAGGATATTCATTCATCGGGCATTCATTTAATCTCATTATTTCTGATAATATATCGGCATATTTTATGCTGTCTTCGTATCCAGTTATCCACCAATTATTACCATCTCCTAATTGAATACAATATCCCTTTAAGTAGTTATAGCGTGCCATATTAATAACATATTACTCCATATAATAAAAGCTAATAAGAATAGAAGGTAGGACATAAGAAAGGATTTAATAAATAATTATTATCTGAAGATCGGACATGAGTTCGGACAATTTATTATCTAATTAAATTATCTAGGGAAATCCCTCTAAATCTCCCTTTTCCAAAGGGAGACTTTTATGGCTTTTCCAAAGGGAGACTTTTATGGCTTTTCCAAAGGGAGACTTTTATGTTTCCCCCTTTGAAAAAAGTAACTCTATTAGTTTCCACCTTTGAAAAAGGCATCTTCCTTATCTTTCCCCTTTGAAAAAGGGGGATAAAGGGGGATTTTTGAAGTGTTTGGAAAAATTTAGTTTTAGCAGAAAGTATTATTTTCACTTATTCTAGAAAATGTCCGAACTAGTGTCCTAAGTTCAGATTAACTCTTGATTTTATTTAAATATCTTGTTATAATTATTAAATGACAAGAAAAATTGGAATAAAGAGCTTTTATGTAAGCCTCATTTCAAGGGGTGAAGAGAATGGAATATGATGATCCCAAAAAAGAGACATTTAGGGTCGGCGAAGTTAGCCAAATTGTTAATATTGATCCTTATGTTCTCAGGTATTGGGAGAAGATGTTCCCGCAACTCAAGCCCCAAAAAGATGAAACAGGTCAAAGGATATATACAAAGTCTGATATTGATACAGTTCTGAGAATAAAGAATTTATTATATGAAGAACGTTATACAATAGCAGGTGCAAAGAAAAAGTTATCCGAAGAGATCAAAATTTCACAGAATAGAGACCAAATGATTGAGGTTTTATGTAGCGTTAAAGAGGCTTTAAAAGAGATTTCCAATATTCTAAATAAAAAATAAAAAATCGGGGTGTGGCGCAGTCCGGATAGCGTACTTGAATGGGGTTCAAGTGGTCGCTGGTTCAAATCCAGTCACCCCGACCAACCCGAATATTACAAATTTTGCAGGCGAAAGGATTTTACAGACATCAACCCTGCAAATCCCGTTTGGACATTTGCTGAATCCTAAGAGTATATTGGTCTTGCTTTTTTCTCGCTTCTGATGCCTTATCAATAATCACAGACATATATTAGTAATAGATGGCAGATATTTAGTAAGATAATTATCTGATTATCGCGAGTTTATCCTTCACAAATTTTCTTTCCCCTGATTGCAATTTAATCTCTATTGTGTATATATATACTCCGCTTGCTATATCAGATATGTTCCATTCGGTTTCGCTATATCCTGTCATCGCTGTCTCTGATTCAAGATGACCAACTATATGTCCAGAAATATCATAAATGTTGATGGATATTTGCGAGTTGCTATTGGCGTAATATCTGAATATCGTTCTATCCGGAAAAGACTTAGATGGTGCTGGATTAGGATAATTGTATGCAAGTTTTGGAGATTGGACAACTGTTATCGTTTGTTTTTCGCTAATTCCCTGTGTTCTATCGCTTACTCGGTTTTCATCATAATCATCATCATAAGCATAAACTTGATAAAATATCTGAGTTCCCAACGGTTGTCCGGGTATCCTGAAATTTGTAATAAATTCTCCTGATGAAAGCTTACTTAAACGAGCTGTATGTAATTCTGACGGCTTGCCATCAATCCACCAAACAAGATAAACACCTTGACCATCATCTGCGGTATCATCATCATAAATGCCCGATGGATCAGTTATATTGCATCTGATATAAAAATCTGCGTTTTCCACAACTGTTGTAGGATAAAAAGACGAGAAAACAGGCGGGTCGGTGTCTTCATCTCTCGGAATGCCGATCACTTCTGTTGATGTAAGGCTTTCGTTCCCATCTTTATCATAAGCAGAAACACAAACATAATATTCTTTGTCGTTCTCAAGACCGACAATTGTTATATGATCAGCCAAACCAACATCTATTGAGTTATCATAATTCTTAGATTGTTTTCCGTAAAATACTTTATATCCGCCTATGTCTCCATCACTTATAGGATACCAAGATACATTTATCGCTCCGTCTATATTTGTATTGCTCGCGAAGACATAGCTTGGCGGGTTGGGTGCATAGTTATTAAAGGAATAAGCACTAACAGGAGTTATGTTAGCAGAGAGATTTACTCCGTCGCTTGACCGGACTATATACCAATATAAAACGCCATTTTTGGTAGTATTGTCAATATAAGAAGATTCCGTTTTTTCTGCTTTTCCTATAATTGAGTATTTCCCATTAGAGCTTTCCGCCCTATATATGATATATGAATTTATATTGTCTGCAACTGGAGATTTCCACGTAATCAATATCGCTCCGCCTTTATCATTGGGATAGTCAACCGCTTGAATTTCTAATGGCGATTGTGGAAGAATTCCCTTTGCAGAATATGAGCCAGTATGCCTTTGATCCCGTTGAAACATATACCATCCGAACTGATTATCTCCGTTATATCTGCCGATAAGCGATAAATTATGTAGCAGTCCATAATCAGAAGTATAGACCAATTCTGCCTTCATATCCCCATCAAGATCAGTTATCATTGGTGCTGATAAAGACATATTTTCATAGACGACATTTTGCCAACCAAGAACAGGCGTCCCATCGGATTTGTAAGCTGATATTGATCCATTTTGTGCGGTGGAGATTATCTCTAATTTTTCATCACCGTCAATGTCCCCGATAATAGGCGTAGCTAAATTATATCCATCATCCGTATTAACAGGGAATCCATAAACCTTTCTACCGTCATGATGCCATGCGTATATAATTCCATAATAAGAGCCAGCGATGATCTCTATATCGCCATCACCATCAATGTCAGCAAGTGAAATTGCAGACCTTATTTGATCATCAGGTTCAAGTTGGCAAATATTTTTAAGCGTCCCATCAGCATTCCATATATATATTCTACTGGTGGTATTATTTGATGCCACTGCGATAACTTCGGCTTTTCCATCACCATCAAGGTCTCCAGTAACTAACGGCAAGATTGATGCAGAACCCTGCATCTGAACAGGCCAACCTTTAACTGATGTTCCATCATGATGCCATGCGTATATAGTGCTTTTTCCGCTTGGATCATAATTACGAGGTATGACTGAGTCAAGGGCTATGATCTCCAAATCTCCATCATTATCAAGATCATTTACAGAAACAAAGAGATGAGCTTTTTTCCCTATGTTTGTTGGAAATCCTGCTAATATAGAGCCGTCATATTTGATTACATATACTTGTCCACTTGTTGTGCCGACAACAATATCTAACTTGCCATCTTTATCCATATCAGCAAGCACAGGCGTTGTCGTTGCATAACCATTGACTTGGACAGGAAAACCGCTTATATAAGTCCCATCGCCCTTCCAAGCATGTATCAATTGAGAATAAAACACTGCGACCACTTCAGCTTTTCCATCGCCATCAAGATCACCTATTGATGGGACTGGACTTGCCGATGAATTTATATATTGAACTTCATAAGTAAACTTAGGATTAGTTATCGTCTTTTGCCAACCATTTACAGGTTGACCGTCCTTATGAAAAGCGTATATCTTAGTGTATCTATCATAACTATAACTTTGAAATAATATCTCCATCTCATTATCATTATCAATGTCCCCTGCTACCACTGGTGATAGTGACCGATCGCTTACCTTTACAGGAAATCCAGGGGATTCAATGGAAACGTAAATTTGCTTTTGTGCATAATTATTTTTTGTCCAATATTCTGAGCTTCCATTTTTTAGGTATGCTTTTATATAGATATTATGTAAAGGTATACCAAACGGAGCGTCCCAATTTATTTCTGCATTAATACTTCCCATAGAGTTGATATTTGGTATTGTTTTTTTGGCGATTAAAAGCCCCTCTGGTCCATCATCGCGAAATTCCACTTCTACATTTTGCGCGCTGATAGCACCAAAGTTGTTTATAGTTGCTTTTATCGTGATGGTCTCCCCATGTTTTGGCACTTCTGGTTTGAATGATATATCAATGGGTGTGATTACTATGTCTGGCATATTCGGAAATCGCCTTGGCGCTCCCAAATCAAGTGCAGGATCACCTAAAAGATTATATAGTTCCAAATCGTTTGAATTTGATATAAGTTGGAGTTTTGTCCATATAGCAATTTCGCCAAGCGTATATAGATGTGATCCTGCTATGGCTCTTGATAAAGCAAATCCTACACTGCTAGGGGATACAAGCCTTGATCCCCCGAAGAATGCGATCACCCCATTTTTCGCTTTAACGAAAGCCTCTGCGAAAGAATCTTTATCTGGATGATCAAAATAACCTGTGCTACATGCAAGGCTGAATATCGCAGGTAACATTCTATCATTTTTCAGCTTCTGAATGTCCTGACTGCTAAATATCTCCCAACCATCTATATAACCGTGACCTGCATAGTCCAATATATATTGTCCCTTATTTAACTCAGATACGACGTTACCAGATGTTCCGCCAGAAAGACCCGATACTTCCGTCACATTAAATCCAGACGGTACTAGATATTCATCGCGGGCAGTTATCAGATCGTAACCTAAATAATCAACAGTGCCTAATACAAGCAATGCGTTGTTCGCCCAATCGCTATAGATGGGATTTTGCTCATATTGAATTATCTTATCAACCATGATATTTAAATCGTTGATTGTCTTTACAGGAAGTCTTCCTATCATAACATCGGGCATTTCATCATCACCGCTTAAACAAGCATACCAATTATCAGTAGCTATATTTTCACCAAAACTAATGTTGTCAGATATATGAGTAGGTATAAATTCAACATCCCCGATGATAAGGACATACCTTATATGCCCATCTAATGAACTCGCCGACTTCCAGTAATAATAGGCATGTTGCATAAATGCCTTTATCCTTTCGTCAGGTCTTTGCCCTGCACCAAAGGTATAATAAATTTTATCATAGGACACAATAGCCACATCAAGTCCGCTATATTGTGAACGCCATTCTGCTAATTGTTTTATTTTCGTGTTATTATAGAAAGATTCTGGTGCTATGATTATATAATCAGCGCTTCTGCTCTGCATCAGATCATTGACGTAATTTATACTGCCCATCGCCTTTATGTCATTATTCTTTGATGGTGCTAACGAAAAAGTCTCTGAACCATCATATAAGTTTTTCAATAGCCCTATTCCTGCAAAACCATCTTTATAGCTCAATCTTATTACAATATGCTTGGAGTAGAATAATTCTTTCGTTGATGGATTATACTTGATAGGACGAAATTCCAATTGGACTATTCTTTGATCTCTTAAATATCCTGAAAACGATATTTTTGCTGTTTCTTGTGGATAAACGACATTTGAAGCATAAAAATCTCTATCAATAGTGAATTGCTCATCTATATAAACGGTGTTGTTGCGTCCGTTTTTTACAACTGGCTTGCCTACTGGATAGACTTTATAATCTGATAGGACGTTATAGTCCTCAGATTCAATTTCTAACGCGATCTCCGAAGCAGAAGGTATTGTAAAAAGCGACCTGACAATTGGCAATTTAGGTTTGCCAATATCTGTCAACCAATCGGAATCGGGAATGCTGATGAATTGATATTGTTCGCCATCTTGTATTCTTTTTTCAACATTAATGCCATATAGATTTACCTCAATAGTCATGCTTTTATTAAATTCATCAACTATACGTATTTCCGCTGGAGAGGGAGTCCCACTTCCAGAAAATGCCACCCAAGATGCCTCAACTTTACCATAAGAATTAAATACTGATATACATAACATCAGCAAGGTGAATGCAAGGGATTTTTT
>Ga0078972_1010593_pt1 | contig 17098 bp, 19 predicted proteins | sample YelNatPaOPGAMG01_FD_67568 | JGI IMG/M metagenome (GOLD analysis project Ga0078972, IMG submission 67568) | Hot spring thermophilic microbial communities from Obsidian Pool, Yellowstone National Park, USA - OP-RAMG-01 (SPADES assembly) (version 2) | ecosystem: Environmental > Aquatic > Thermal...
TGCCACGGCGCTGTCCTGGGGTTACCAAGACCTTGGGGATACCCTCGGGTCCATGTATCGGCAATCCTCCTATGGGCAGGCGATTAAGCTCCTGGCGGGCGGCAATTGGGATAGTGGGGCGTATTGCGGTCCCCGCTGCCGGCATGCGTATAGCTATCGCTGGCGTGCGTATTCGATTATCGGCGGGCGCGGGTGCGCGGAGCCGAGGTAAAACGGCAACACGACAACGCGCCTCGCGAGCGCGACAATTTGGGCTGGAGGGTTATAACGATTAGCTCCTGGCGGGCGGCAATTGGGATAATGGGACGAATTGCGGTCCCCGCTGCCGGAATGCGAATAACTATCGCTGGAATGCGAATTCGAATATCGGCAGGCGCAGGTGCACGGAGACAGGGTGTGCGAAACTCCTGGCTGAATCCTCCGGCCTTGTCGCCCGGCAGGGCGGCAAAATACTCAACGGAGGCCGGGGGGAGTTAGTAGCAGCGGCGAAGGCTCCCCCAGGCGATTGCCATGAAAAGACACGGCAACTTATATTCGCAGATCGCGGCCCCGGAAAACCTTATGCTGGCCTTTGCCAAGGCCAAGCGGGGCAAGGGCTGGCAGCGGGCCGTTCAGAATATGGAGCGGGATCTGAACGGCAAACTGGCGAGACTGGGGGAAGCGTTGAGCAACAAGACCTTTACCACCTCGCCATACAAACTGAAGACTATCCATGAGCCCAAGACCAGAACTATTTACCGACTGCCTTTTTATCCCGATCGCATTGTTCAACATGCGCTGATGAACGTGATAGAGCCAATCTGGGACAAAATGTTCATATCTGATTCGTATGCCTGCCGACGCGGCCGTGGATTGCATGCCGGCAGCCGTCGGACAATGGAATTGGTCAGAAAATACCGCTATTGTTTAAAATGCGACATTTCCAAATTTTATCCATCAATTGACCATAATATTTTATTTGAAATAATCCAAAGAAAAATCAAATGCCGGGACACCCTATGGTTGATAGAAAATATCATCTACAGTATACAGGGTGGGAAAAATGTTCCGATCGGAAACTATACCAGTCAATGGTTCGGCAACCTTTACTTGAATGAACTGGACCGGCATATCAAAAATGATTTAAAAATACGAGGATATGTGCGGTATTGTGATGATTTTTGCCTTTTTTCTACAGATAAGCTGCAATTGCGGGATGCTATGGCCAGCATTTCAGAGTTTCTGGCCGACCGGCTTTCCTTGATATTGAGCAAAAGGGAAATATTTCCTGTATCACAGGGGGTTGATTTTCTCGGCTACAGGCATTTCCCCAATAAAATATTGCTTCGAAAATCGACGGCCAAACGGGTGAAACGAAGGATTAAACAACTACCCCAACAATGGCGGCGCGGGCTCATCACTACTGAACATATGCGATCATCGCTGGCCTCCACCTTGGGCTGGCTTACATGGGCTCAGGCTTACAATTTCAGGCGAACTATCGGCATCGATGAACTATGGGCACTATGTCGGCATGAAGCGATTCAGTGATTTTGCGGCTGACGACCGGCCCTTGGCTGGGGAGAAGGTAAAAATTGATGAAATTATAAACCGGGAAATCATGATCACCGGCTACAGATTGACAGACAGCAAATTCAGGGGCAGCAATTCTCATAGATGTTTGACAATGCAGTTTGAGTTGGAAGGGAGGCAATTGGTTTTATTTACAGGGTCCTCGGTGTTGATTGCCCAGATGGAGAAATATGGCAATGAAATACCATTTTTGGCAACCATAAAAAAAATAGATCGCTATTTTACCCTGACTTAGGGGGCTGGTATGCGAGGGTTTCCCAAACGACTAAATACATATTCGGACGTGCAGGCCTGCCTCCGGTTGTACCCGGAGGAAACAAAGCGGCACCTGGATGCACTCTATCAGAACCGGTTCGTAATAAAAGAACTCAAGGTGCTGTCTGACAAGGAGACCGGGGTGGTCGATGACCTGCACAAGGTGGTGCTGCGAGAGGCGCCCAATGGAGCCGTCGAGAGGGTACAACTCCAAAAGGTGGAAGACCCGTCGGCTCGTATCTTTCAGTTGGGAATGACGAATGCGCAGGTGGAGGCGCTTGTTGGTCAACAGACGGTGAATCCGGACAAAGGCGGGGAAATTGGCGGAAGCGGAATTTGAGGCGGCGGCGGCCTGGGACCGGCCATTTGCGGAGGCGGCGGCCTGGTTCCAAGCCAAGCGCCTGGTGAGCCGGGAGGAGTTCCGGGCGCTCTCCCGGGATATCCAGGGGCGGGCCTTCACCGCGGCCTGGGTGTACGCCGCGGAGGAGCTGCAGACGGTGTACGAGGCCTGCCAGGCGGCCCTGGAGGGGGGTGGCACCCTGGCGGATTTTGTCCGGCAGACGGAGGAGATCCTGAGCCGGCCGTGGCACCGGGAGACGGTGTTCCGGACCAATACGCTCTCGGCCTACGGCCGGGGGCACTGGGAGCAGGCCCAGGCGGTGCGGGAGCTGCGGCCCTACGGGCGCTACTCTGCAGTAATGGACGGCCGCACCCGTCCAAGCCATGCGGCCCTGCACGGGCTGGTGTATCCCCTGGATCACCCGTTTTGGCAATATTACTGGCCGCCCTGGGATTACAACTGCCGCTGTGGGGTGATCACCTATGACGAGGTGGAGCTGGCCCGGGAGGGGCTGACGCCCCGGACGGACTGGGAGGGGCTGCCGCCGCCCGGGAATTTCGCCTCCCCGGCGGCGGGGGAGAAATTCTCCCCGGATTACCGGCAGTTTGCCCCGGAGATCGCCGGGGCCCTGCGGGAAGAGGTGGAGGCCATCTATGACTGAGGCGGTCCCCAAATGGCTGCAAATCGCCCGGGGGGAACTCGGCCAGGCGGAGGTGCCTGGGCCGAAGAGCAATCCTCGGATTGTGGAGTACCTGCGGAGCACTGATCTGGGGGCTCCGGATGACCGGCGGGACGAGACGCCCTGGTGCAGCGCCTTTGTAAACTGGTGCATAAAGCAGGCGGGGCTCAAAGGCACCAACAGCGCGGCGGCGGCCTCCTGGCGGCACTGGGGGGTGGAACTGGAGGATGGCAGGCTGGGCTGTGTGGTGGTGATGACCCGGCCAGGGGGCAATCACGTGGGGTTTTACGAGGGGGAAAACGACGATGGGGTGCTGGTGCTGGGGGGCAACCAGGGCGACCAGGTGAGCCGGAAATGGTTCTCCTGGGAGCGGGTTACCAACTTCAGGTGGCCGGAGGAGGGGCCCGGGGAGGGCACAGGTTGAAAACCTGGGCCGGCAGGGGAGTCCGGGTTGGCAGCCTGGGCATCATTGGGCATCATGAGGAGCACATGGGCGAGGTCAGACTGATACTGGAGGCGGGGCCGGCGGCGCCGGAGTGGATCCGGGTGCTGCCGGTGGGAGAGGTGCGCCTGCACGACGGCCGGGGCAGCTACCAGGTGACGCCGGAGGACCTGGACCGGCTCGTGGCGGCGCATGAGGCCAAAGGACTGGACCTGGTGATCGACTACGAGCACCAGAGCCTGACGGGGGGCAAGGCCCCGGCGGCGGGGTGGATCAAGGAGCTGGAGGCCCGGGAGGACGGGCTCTGGGCCCGGGTGGAGTGGACGGCCGCGGCCCGGCAGCATCTGGAGGCCCGGGAGTACCGCTACTTTTCGCCCGTGCTGCGGGTAGAGTCGGACAGCCGCCGGCTGCTGGAGCTGGTGTCCCTGGCTCTGACCAACACCCCGGCCATTGCGGGGCTGCCGCCCCTGGTGGCCAAGGCCCGGGCGGCCCTGGAGGCGGAGCGGGCGGCCCGGGCGAAAAAATACGGCATCGGCGTCAAGGAGGGGGGCAACCTGAGCAAGCCGGCGGAGTGGGCGGCGGTGCCGGAAGAGGAGTGGGGCGATCCGGTGAACTGGCGCTATCCCCTGCCGGATGCCAAGCAGGCCCGGGCGGCCTGGGCCTACTGGCACCAGGCGGGAAATCAGGAGCAGTACACCCAGGCGGAGCGGCGGGTCATTGAGGAGCGGATCCGGCGGCGGGCCCAGGCTCTGGGGGTGAAGATTGAGGGGGAAAAAATGAAAGAAAAACTATCAACAGCAATGCATTTGGCAGAGGGGGCGGCGGAGGAGGAAATCCTGGCCGCGGCCGTGCGGCACCGGGAGGGCTGGACGGCGTTGAGGGAGGTGGCCCGGCTGGTGGAGCTGCCGGAGACGGCCACCCCGGGGGAGATCACCGGGGCGGTGCTGGCCCTGAAACAGGGGGCGGAGGCGCTGAGCCAGGTGCAGCAGGAGGTGGCCCAGCTAAAGGCGGCCCGGGCCGAGGAGCAGGCCAGGGCGGCGGTGGCCCAGGCGCTGCAGGATGGGAAGCTCACCCCGGCTCAGGAGGAGTGGGCGATGGCCTATGCCCGGCGGGACCTGGAGGGCTTCCGGGCCTTTGCGGCCAAAGCGCCCCAGGTAGTGCCGGTCAACACCAGGCTGCAAAAAGCCGGCGGCTCCGGCGGGGGCTCCGGTTTGGATCAGGACGAACTGGCGGTGTGCCGGCAGCTGGGCCTGAAAACGGAGGCCTTTGCGGCGACCAAAAAACATATGGAGGGGGGGGATCATGGCAGCGTTAACTAAAGATCGGCCGACTTCCTATCGGGAGGGGGTGGAACTGGATTTTCCGGTGGCTGCCGGCGCCAAAATTTATGCCGGCAGCCTGGTGTGCGCCAATACCAGTGGCTATGTGACCCCCGCGGCGGATACTGCGGGGCTGAAGTTCCTGGGGGTGGCCCTGGAGCAGGTGGACAACACCGCCGGAGCCAACGGAGCTAAAAGTGTGCGGGTGCGGCGCACAGGGGTATTTGAATTCGCCGCCACCAGCATCTCCCAGGCCATGCTGGGAGACCCCATGTATCTGGTGGACGACCAGACGTTCGATGACGCCGCCGGCACCACCAACGACATCAGGGCCGGGGTGCTGATGAAATATATCTCAGCTACCAAGGGCTGGATCGACATCAACAAATAAGAGGGAGAGACAATGATTGTCAATCAGGCGGCTTTGGCGAATGTGTATGTGGGCCTGTCGGCGGTGTTCAACGCGGCGTTCCAGGTGGCCCCGGAGCCGTGGTACACCAGGCTCGCCATGACGGTGCCCAGCACCGGGCGCAGCATGGATTACAAGTTTATCCTGGATTACCCCGGCATGCGGGAATGGGTCGGGGACCGGGTGATCCGCTCTCTGGAGGGCAAAAACTGGATAGTGGAGAACCGGGATTACGAAATCACCATCGGGGTGGAGCGCAATGACATCGAGGATGACCAGCTGGGGTTGTATAACCCGCTGGTGTCCCAGATGGCCCTGGAGGCCAAGCTGCACCCGAACCGCCTCATCGCGGACCTGATCAAGGCCGGCGGGGGCACGGTCTGTTATGACGGTCAGTTTTACTTTGACGTGGACCACCCGGTGGGCGATGGGACGGCGAGCAATTTCGACTCCGGGGCCTCCACGGCCTGGTACCTGTTCGATGTCAGCCGGCCGGTGAAGCCGTTCATATTCCAGCTCCGCAAGCCAGTGGAGCTGACCCGCATGGACCAGCCGGATGATGAGCATGTGTTCATGCGGAAACAGTTCAGGTTCGGGGTGGACGGGCGCTACGCCGCGGCCTATGGCCTGTGGCAGTTGGCCTACAAATCCACAAATACGCTGAGCGCCAGCTCCTACGCGGCGGCCCGGGCGGCCATGATGAGCATCGCCAACGCGGATGGGAGGAAATTGGGGGTCACGCCCAATCTCCTGGTGGTGCCCCCCAGCCTGGAGGCCACGGCCAGGGAGCTGCTGAACGCGGACGTAATTCTGGGAGATGCCGCCGCCGGCGGCTCCAAGACCAATGTTTGGAAGGGCTCGGCGGACCTGCTGGTGGTCCCGGAGTTGGCTGACTGAGGCAGGCACTCATGAGCCGGTTACGGGGGAGGCTGGAGATGCTGCTGCAGGAGCTGAGAGGGCTGCCGCCGGGGGCGCGGCCGGAGGCGGAGCTGGCCCGGGAGGTGCTGGGGGCGCTCCGGGAACGGTATCAGCCGGCCGAAGCGCAAGCCCCGGCGCCTGGTGAGGAACCAGAGGCGCCGGCGGCGGGGCCGCGGGGCCGGGGCCGGAGGCGGTAAGTGGGCTATTGCACGACCACGGAGCTCCAGGAGCTGCTCAGCGAGAAGGAGCTGGCGGAGCTCACTGCGGAGATCGGGGGGGACCCGAACGAGGCGGTGGCCCAGGCTGCCATCGACCGGGCCGGGGCGGAGATCGACAGTTATCTGGCGCTGCGCTACAGCCTGCCGCTGGCGGCCACGCCGCCCCGGATCCGGGCCCTGTGCCTGGATATGGCGGTATATCACCTGTTTGTCCGCCGAGGGATTGCGGACGAGGTGCGGCGCCAGCGGTACCAGGACGCCTTGAGCTATCTCCGGGATGTGGCGGCGGGGAAGGCCCAGGTCATCGGAGCCGACGGTCTAGAGCCGTCCGGGGATGCGGCCGAGGTGGTGGAGGTGGCATCGCAGGACCGGGTATTTGACCGGGATAAGCTGAGCGGGTGGTGAGATGGGATGGTTTAAGGGCTGGTTCGGACGGCCAGCCTGGCTGACCGCGGTGCGCCAGGCTTATGAGGCCATGGGGCGGCTGCCCCGGGACTACCGGCCGACGCCGGAGGAGGAGCGGGAGATCGCGGCCCTGTTCCAACGGGCCAGCTGGACGTTGAGGCGATGGCGGGCGCGGCGATAAGGGTGCGGGCTGAGGAGGCGGCGGCCCGACTCCGAGGTGTGGAGTCCAGGGGGGAGAATCTGACCCAGGTGCTGCGGGCTTTCGGGCAATACATGCTCGGGAGCGTGGAGCGCAACTTCGCGGCGGGGGGGCGGCCCACAGCCTGGGAGCCTCTTAAGATCATATCAAAGGTTGACTGGCATACCAGGCGGAAAAGCTTCTGGGGAAAGACCAGCATGACGGCCCGGGGCCAGGCGGCCTGGGAGGGGCGGAAGCCCCTGACGGACACGGGGCGGCTGCGGCGCAGCATCCAGGTGGCGGAGGTGACGCCCCGGAGCGTGGTCATCGGGACATCGGTGGTATATGCGGCCATCCACCAGTTCGGGGGGATGGCGGGCCGGGGGCGGAAGGTGTTGATCCCGGCCCGGCCGTATCTGGTGTTCCAGGACGAGGATATCCAGCGGGCGGATGAGATGATCGCGGCTTACATTATGGGCAGGCCCTGATGACGGACTACAGTTTCGGGGATTACGAGACGGGGCTTTTGACGGTGCTGCAGCCACTGCTGGCGCCGGCGGGGCCGCTGCTGGTGCTGGAGGGCTATGCCGGACATATCCGGGCCACGGAATTCGGGGTGGAGGTGAGCCTGCGGGGGCTGCCGGCGGTGCTGGTGGAGATCGAGGCGGCGGAATATGAGGTGATCGCCCACCCGTACCTGTCGGCGCAGGTGCGGGTCACCCTGTATGTGGCGGCCCGGAGCTGGCGGGACCAGGCGGAGGCCAGAACCGGGGAGGCGGGCGTTTACAGTCTGCTGGCTGATCTCCGGGAGATTCTGACGGGCAACACCCTGGGGCTGGAGATCAGGGCCTGCGGCCTGCTGCCGGTGGAGGAGAAAATCCTCGCAGGGGACCAGGCCCAGGTGATTTATACGGCCCGGTACAAGTTCTGGCATGACCGGGTGCCGGCGGGCTGAGCAGATGAGCATAGGCTGAAAGCCCGGGCCACCGGGAGAAGGGGGATAATATGGATACACTGAGATTCCAGGTGCGGCCGGCGATCACGGTGATCGTGGAGGCGGAGAAGCCAGCACGGCAGGAGCCGGAGATGGAGGCATTGCCGAAAATGGAGCCGGAGGCACCGCCCCGGCGGCCGGCGGAGAGGGGGGCCAAATAATGGCGATCGCACTGCAGCGCACACAATTACTGGGCAAAATTGAGACCGTCGAGGGCACCAAAGAAAACCTGTCGGCGACGGATGCGGTGCTGGTGTATGACACCGGCTTTGACCCGGCCCAGACGATCAACCAGCGGGACCCGCACCGGGAGACGCTGTCGGTCATGGCGCCGGTGCCGGGGGCCCGAAGCAGCAAGGTGAAGTTCGCGGTAGAGTTAAAGGGGTCCGGAACGAAAGGCACGGCCCCGGAGTGGGGCAAGTTCCTGAAGGCCTGCGGGTTCAGCGAGACGATTGTGGCCAACACCTCGGTGACCTACACCCCGGCCAGCAGCAGCATTCCCAGCATGACCCTGGGGCTGTACCGGGACGGGGTGATCAACCGCATCTGGGGGGCCCGGGGGACGGTGCGCCTGGAGCTGGAAGCCGGGAAATTCGGCCTGCTGCACTTCGAATTCACCGGGGCGGACTATGAGCGGGTGGATGGGGCCCTGGTGTCGGCCAGCTACCAGAGCACGGTGCCGCCGGCGTTTTTGTCGGCCACCTTCACGGCGGATTCCTATGCCGCGGTGATCGACAAGCTGACCATCGATGTGGCCAATGCCATCGCGCTGCGGTCCTCGCCCAATGCGGCCTCGGGGAACGTGAGCGCCCTGATCACGGGGCGGGCCCCCAAAGTGACTTTTGACCCGGAGACGGTGACCGTGGCCACGAAAGATTTCCCCGGGTTAATGAAGGCGGGGACGGCGTTTGCCCTGTCATGCAGCCTGGGGAGTGCGGCGGGCAACACCATCGCCATCTCCTGCCCCAAGCTGGTAATCAGCGACCTCAAAGAGGGCAACCGAGCCGGCATCCTAACGGACCAATTGACGGCGGTTGCGGCGATGAATGCCGGCGATGATGAGCTGTCCATCGCATTGACCTAAGAGAGCGCGGGTTGAAAACCTGTGCCGTCATGGGGGGGAAAATGAGGCTGGAGGAGATGCTGGCGTCTGACCCACTGGTGCCGCGGTGGGAGGAGTGGCGGGAGTTGCCGCCGGTGCAGGTGCCGGAGATTGACGGGTTTGCGGTGGAGGTGAGGCTCCTGGACGTGCCGGGGACGGTGGCCGCGGTGCGGGCCGGGGAGGAGCCGGAGGCGCAGCTGCTGGCCACTCTGCGGCGGGCGGTGACCGGCTGGCGGGGTCTGACGGTGGCGGGGCTGCGGCGGCTGCTGCCCATGGCCCGGTTCCGGGGGGAAGTCCCGGAGGGGGCTGAATTTGCCTACAACCCGGAGAATCTGGAGGCTCTGCTCAAACGGAGCTTTCTTTTTGTGAACTGGCTCCTGCGGGTGATGGAACTGCGACGGAATGAGGAGGAGGAGCTGGAAAAAAACTCCTCAGCTACGCGGAGAGGCAGTTTGACCCCACAGCCCGCACCTGCCGGCGGTGCCACCGGGAAGAAATCCTCTTCGGCGTAGCGCCCCCATGCCATGATTGCCAGCCGCCGGAGCTGCTGCCCGGCAACCGGCTTCTCTGGGAAATTTTCGTGACTATGCACAATCAATTGGCAATGGATTTTCACCTTTCGCCCGGGGAGGTGCTGGAGTGGTACGGGGTGCCCCGGGAGGCGCGGCCGCGGGTGCTGCGGCGGCTGGCGGCGGTGTATCAGACGGCGCGGCAGGCGCAGGAGAGGTTGAGGTGACGGCGCCGGTGGAAAATCTCCGGCATTGAACAGGGGTGCGGGATGGCGACTACGGATCGGGTGACCATCCAGTTGTATGTTGATGACCAGGGGACGGTGAAAATCCGGGAAGCCCGGGTGGAGACGGAGGCGCTGGGGCAGGCCGGCGAGGCGGCGGGGCGGGATTTCGCCGCGGGGATGGACCTGTCGGTGGCGGCCCTGGGGCGGAAGGTGGCGGCCCTGGCGGCGGCGGCGGGGGGGGTGTACGGGCTGCAACGGGCCATACAGGCGGCCCTGCGGGTGACAGAGGATTACCAGATGTCCGTAATCTCCATCGCCGCGAGCCTCACGGACCTGGCCAAGGACCAAAGCGACCCGGCTTACACCTATGCCCGTAACCTGTTGCATGCCAAGGAAATGTATACGGAGCTGGAGCGGGAGGCGGCCAAACATTTCGCCGGGGCCCAGCAGATGCAGGAGGCCTATAATATCCTGGTAAATAAGGGCTATAACGTCCGCAAAGAGGAGATACCGGCCCTGGGCCTGGTGGTGGACAAAATCCTGCTCATGACCAAGGGCCAGAACAGCCAGATACAGATCGCCCAGGAGATACGGGCACTGCTGGACGGGCAGGCCCGGGCCACCAGCCAGGTGGCCATGCTGATCAGAGATCAGGTGGGGCCGGGCTGGGAGGATTTGGTGAAAAAACATCAGCAGGCCGGGACACTCCTCGAGTGGCTGGCCTCCCTGTGGCCGGGCCTGAACCTGGCGGTGACTGACGTGACCAACACCCTGACGGCCCAAGGGACGACGCTGGCGACCCAGGCGGCCCAGATCGCCCGGAACTCGGGGTTGTGGCAGGACGGGGTGGAGATACTCAAGGAGATCAACAAGTTTCTGAAGGAGCATGGCCAGGAGATTGGGGAAGTCATCGCCACCGGTTGGGCGGTGGTCAAGGATGCGGCGGGAGGCGTCCTGACGGTGGTGCGGGGCATTGTGGGCTGGCTCAAAACCGGCTGGGATTACCTGGCCGGGTGGCGGCGGGAGATGGCGGCCATCGCCCAGCAGCGGGCTGACCTGGGGGCGGGCTTGGGATTGGACCTCTATCCGGGGGTGGAGCAGAAGCGGACGCCGGAGCAGGTCATCGCCGACAAGATGGAGATGAACCAGCGGCTGGCCCGGGAGGCGGAGAGGTACAAGCAGGAGACCTACCAGATGTGGCTGCGGCAGCAGCCCGTGCCCGAGACCAGGACGCCGCCGGGAGCCGGCGGCGGGGGCGGCGGGGGCGGCGGGGGCCGGGACACGGCTCAGCAGTATGCCAATCTGATTAGCACCCTGCAAGGGGAGCTCACGCGCCTGGCGGAGGGGAGCTTCGGCGCGGTGATCGGCTGGTATGAGAAGACCTTGGAGAAAATCCGCCAGTATGCCAAGGAGGGGAAAGCGGCGGAGGAGGGCATCGCCCTGGCGCGGCAGGTGGCGGCCCAAAAGTCGGAAAAAATCGAGGAGGAATTTTCCCGATGGCAGGCCCGGGCCCTGGGGGACCGGTACGCCCAGATTGCGGAGGAGGAGCAGCAGCTCCTGAAAAAATACGGCCTGAACCGGGCGGCGATGGTGCGCCTGGCGGAGGCCACCGGGAAATCGCTGGAGAAGGTGGAGGGGGAAACGCAGGCGCGGCTGACCGCGATCCAGCAGGCCATGGCGGACAAGCGGGCGGCGACGGAGGCGGCCAAGATCCAGGAGCGGCTGGGGCGGGTGAACAAATACCTGCAGGACTTAGCCGGGGCGACGCCGTTGCTGAGTCAGCAATTGACCATAGAGGAAAAAATCCTGCAACTGGAAGGTGAGCGGGAACGGCAGTCACTCAGGCAGCAATTGCTGGAGCACAAAATCACCCAGGAAGAATATCAGCAGCTGCAAAATCTGCAGAGGGAGGCGGAGAAGCGGCGGCAGGAGGCGCTTTCGGAGCGGCGGCTGATGACCGAGGGGGCGGCCGGGGGAGTGCAGGCCTGGGCATTGGGACAGCGGCGGGCGGCGGAGACCCGGGGGGCGCAGACGACCCTGAACATGCTAGAGTCGGCCAAACAATTTTCCCAGGAGGCCGTGTCAGGATTTTTCAAAGGGTTGGTAAGGGGGGATACGGTCAGGCTCGAGGATTTCGGCTTGAAGCTGGCGGACATGTTTCTTGACGGGATCAGCAAACTGGCAGTAGAGAAATTATCTGATATTTTTGCCGAGGTGCTGGGAGGGGCGGGGGAGGAGCTGACCGGCGCTCTGACCGAGGGGGCGGCGTCGGTAACCTCGGCGGGGGACAGCATCGGCGAGGTGCTGGCCACCGGGGCTCAGGGGCTGGTGCAGGCGGGGCAGAGCATCGGCAATATCCTGAGCTCGGTGTTGAGCGGCATCGGGGGGATTTTCGGATTTTTCCACGGCGGGGGCCTGGTGATGCACCAGGGGGGGGTGCTGGTGGCGCACCGGGGTCTGGCGGTGGATGAGCGGCTAATCCTGGCCCAGACCGGGGAGGGGGTGTTGTCCCGGCAGGGGATGCGGGCCCTGGAGGCCAGGTACGGGCCGGAGGCCTTTGGGCGGTTGAACCGAGGAGAGCCGCTGGCAGGGCCGGCGGGGCCGATCACGGTGCAGGTCAATGTCAGCGGCGGCGGCCAGCAGACATTCACCCAGGCATTCTGGCGACAGCAGGCACGGGCCATCCGGGCGGCCCTGAGCCGGGAGCTGTTGCGGGAGGGGAGGATTGGCTAACGGCAAACTGGTATGGACGGCCCCGGCGGTCCAGGCCCTGAGTTTGGACCAGTTGCATTATGTGCAGCTGACCACCGGCTCGGATGATTTCAACCCGGGGACCGCGGACCTGACGTTGGATGTGCTAATCCGGCCGGACAGTACGGCTGCGTATCCCACCGCTGCTAAATGTATTTTGGCAAAAAAGTACAACGATGCGGAGCCGTCCTGGAGACTAGGCTATGTGCCATATTATAAGTATGTGTTTTTCCAGCTGATGGTGACCGACAACATTTGGATATTGACGCCGGACGGATCCGTGGAAATGGACAGTTGGAGCTGGGTGGCGGTGCGGGCGGACCGGGACGGCAATGCGGTGATTTATATTAACGGCTCCGAGGCGGCGTCAGGGAGCATCGCCGCGCAAGCGGGAGACCTGCGGAATACCAGGAAATTCACCGTGGGGCATGAGGACAAGGACTTCATATCGGCGGTCGCGTTCAAGGGTTTGATCGGCCTGGCCCGGGTCGCATTCCGGCTGCTCCCGGAGCAGTGGGTGGCGGCGGAATGGGAACGGCTGCGGTGGGGGCTGGCACCCCGGGCCCAGGATTTTCAGGCGGTGTGGCGGTTCGACGGCAGCCTCAGCGACGAGGGAGGGGCCTATACCCTGGATTGGCAGAATGGGGGGGAGGCGGCCTATGACACGGGGTGGCCGAGTGGAAAGCTCAGTTATGAGCTGCCGATAAATTACGAGATCGGGGCCAATTTAGGGTACCTGGAGGAGGGGGACCTGAGCCGGAGCCTGGACGGCAGCCTGTGCGCCTACTGGCTGCCGGGGCGGCGGCGCCGGCACCTGGAAGTGACATGGAGGTGGCTCCCCCTGAGCCAGGTGGAGGCGCTGCGGGCCGCATATGAGGCGGGCACGGAAATTTCCGTGTATCTGGACGCGGACCTCCCCAGTGACATGACCGCCCTGATCACCAAGCCGCCGGAGATTGAGATCGCCGCGCCCGGCGAGTATGCCTATAGCGTGGCGCTGACCCTGGAGGAGGTGTGATCGAGGCGCCGTCGGCGGCCTTTGAGGCCGAGGAGCGGAAGCGGCGGGGGGCTCGGCCGGTCCTGCGGCTGCGGTTTTACCCCTATCGGTTTGACGCCGGAGTGGGGGAAGGCCGTGGCACCTACACGGACTGCCATTACCGGGATTTTTACAGGGTGCAGGTCGATGCGGGGAAGGCGTCGGCAACTTGGACCGGGCCGGCCTTGGCCACGGGCCTGGCCGAGACTACGAGCGCCGCACCGGAATGGACGACGGAAGGCCTCGGATATGAGGTGGAGCTGTCCTACCGCACCGCGGCCACGGAGGCGCTGCTGGCTTCGGCCAGCTGGGAGACGCTGGTGCTGGAGACCGAGGTCAGCCTCCAGCAATATTACCAGGTACGCATTGAGTTCATCCAGGTTGCCTGTTATTTCACGGACAGCGGTGCCGGCGGCGGTGAGCAGCTGTATTTTACCGACGACGCGCCCTGGGCCGGCTGGTTCATGGATAGTGAGAGCGACGAGGAGAGCTGGGTGGAGGCGGTGCGCCTGGCGGGGGAGTATCCACTGGCGCCGGAGTGGGTGATTTCCGGAGGGTCGCTGGACCTGCAGGCTCCGGTGAATTTTTCTGATCTGGTCTCCGGGTCTTATACGGCAACCCTGAAGGATCGTGACGGTCGGTTTGACCCGGCGGGGGAGAATTTTCTCTGGGCCGATTATCCAGAGTGGTGGCAGGGTCTGGGGCTCCGGGTATATTTCGGCTATGAGGTGAGCGGCGGGGTCAGCCTGATCAAACTGTACGAGGGGCAGGTCATCAGCTGGGGGCACCGCACTAGTGTGGAGGCGGGGGGGCAGGTGCTGCGGCAGCTGGAGATTTACACGGAGGACGGTCTGACCCTGGCGAGGCAGATTCCCCTCGGCGCGCCGGGGGAGGACGGGGAGCCCCGGCCGTTGATCCACGGGGAGCTGGTGCTGGAGGCCACGGAGCAGAGCGAGTCGCTGCCGTGGGAGCCGACAATCAGGGAGGATTTTGAGACCGGCGCCTGGCAGCTGAGCGGGGTGATCACCTCAGGGGACGGGACGTTTGAGGTTACAGCGGCGGCGGCGTATCAGGGGCAATATGGGGCTAGGGCGGCGGTGTCAGGGGGATCGGCGGCGGCCTATGGGCAGCTGACCCTGTCCGGGGCCACTGCACGGGCCCACGCGGCGCTGCGGCTGCGCCTGATCAATTCCCCTGGCAGCCCGACTGCGCTCAACACCCGGATTCTGTGGCTGACGGATAGCAACGGGGCCGAGGTCCTGACCCTGTCGCCGGACGAACTGGGAAATTTGTGGGTTAGATATGGCAGCGGGAACTGGCGGGAAACTGATTACAGCCTGACCGGGAATGCCGGGAAATATATTGCGGTGGCTCTCGGCTACTTGGCCGGCTCCGCAGGACAGGCCCTCCTCCGGCTGTGGATAGATGGGAGCCAAGTCCTGGATGTCCAAGATGAGGCAATGAGCCTCCTGCCCAAAACTCTCAATTTTGGCCTGATAAACGGGGGGGCGGCCGAGGCCTGGAAGATTGATTTTGATTCGGTGGAATTTTCCAATTACTGGTATCCCTGCTGGTACCGTCTGGGCGGGAAGTTTCAGGATATCACGGAGGTTTGGGCCGACAATCTGCTAATTCCGAGAGAGGTTCCCAAAATAAGCGCCCAGCAGAAATGGCTGCAGAAAATGACGAAAAAATCCCTGGCCAAGCCCGGCCGGGAGGTGGGCAGCAGCAATTACCTGGCCTTGCCGGATCAGGGGGTGATCATCTGGGATGACTGGACCGACCCGCCGGGAGGACAGGTGATGGCCCGGGTAAAGGCGGATGAGATAAAAAACCCGGTGGATATCCTGGCAGCCCTGGCGGAGGAAGCAGGGCTGGCGACGGACGCGGCCAATCTGGCCACGGCTAAGGCGTTGATGGACGAGCAATATTTCTGCAAGTTTGAGGATACCACGGTGGGAGATGCGCTGGCGGCCCTGGGGGCGGCGAGCCTGCTGACCATATGGATAGAGGGGGGGCAGGTGCGCTGCCGGGCCCCGGCGGCGATAGGCTCGCCGGTGGTGAGCCTGACCGCGGCGGACGGCCAGGCGGTGGAGACGCTGCTGGACAGCCGGGAGATCGCCAGCAAGGTGACGGTGCGGTGGGGCTGGTATGAGCGTAACAACCAGCTATTGTACACCGCCCAAAACCAGGCCATGCGGGCCTGGGGCATTTACCAGGCCCAGAGCATGGAGCTGGACCTGAGCTATGGCAACCAGGTGGGCACGGAGTCGGCGGATACCGCAAAAGCAAAGGCCGATTATTTAATTAATCGGTTGGGGGGGCTGTTATTTCTGAATTTCCAGGGCCTCCTCAATCTGGTGCGGTTAGAGCTGGGGGATGTTGTGAGCTGGAATTCGAAAAATTGGCTGGTGGTGGGCAAAACCGTAAACCTGGAGCGGCCGTGGGGAGTTAATCTCAAGCTGGTGAGGTTCCTGGGGGATGATCGATGAGCGGCCTGGACGAGCTGAGGGCGATTTATAACAGATATAGCGGCTCCGGGAATATTGGGGCCAAAAAATCAGACATGACAAATCTAAGCCTGGGATTGGCGCAGCTGGCCCAGGTTGGGCTGCGGACGCCGCCGCTGGTCTGGGTGTCGGATACCCAGGTGCAGGTAACTGCCTGCTCTGATTCCCCGGCCGGGGTGATGATGGCAGGGTTCCCCAACGCCCTGAATCCGGCGCACTTTATCACGGGCGCGAGCGACGGGTGGTTCAGGCGGAACACCACAGCCCTGACCTTGGATATCAGCAGCAGCACTTATCGATGGGGGAGCGAGAAATCGGAACAATGGTATGCGGTGTTTGCCCTGGCCGGTGATTCCGACGCCAGTTTCACCGGCAAACTGATGCCGTGGATGCGGGTGAAATCAGAGGCTGTCCAGGTTATTTCGCTGGGCCAACTGTGGAATCCCTCCGCCGGAATTGGCTACGGGTTTACCACCGATGAGCTGGCGGGGTATGGCCTATATATGATTAGCGGCTCGTCGGCGGGGCAGCTCCGGACCATCTCGGCCAATAACAATGACAACGGCACCGGCGGGACCATAACATACAGCGGCAGCAGTTTATCCCTGGCTCAGGGCGATTGGTTTATTGTGCTTCCGCACACCAATTTCCGGTGGCTGGGAGATGTGCTCAACAATTCCTCTGGGAATATCGAAGAATTCAAGCAGAGGGGGAAACGCGTATTCTGGGCGAGGCGGCCGTCATTCACTTTCTATATTGTAGACACAATGACATATACCTATATGTACAATGGCTCGCCTATGGCGATCCTGACAAGCATAGACAGCGAGACGGTTAACGCCTCTGCATCTTTATATATTCGCATATCGGCGGGTTATAATCATGCCTATGTCTCCCTGGCCAATACATGTGCGGGAAATGCCACATTCCCACCCTATTCGCCGGCAACGATCATGTATAATTCTAATTCTGCAGGCTCGTCATACATTATCAAATTTTTAGGGTATGAGATACCTCTGTGGTGAGATATTCCAAACGGCCGTTGGGTATTTTGCCGGGCTCTTTCCCAACGGCCGTTTGGTTTGATGGTAATTTTTTTTTTCTATTTATTGTGATTTTTGAGGGCAAATTATCGCGTTTTGCTTCACCGCAGTGTAAAGCCTGGTGCATATCCTGGGCTTCCTTGAGAGGATGAATATACCGGTACTTTTTCATCATACAGCCCACCGCATCC
>Ga0078972_1010596_pt1 | contig 17091 bp, 15 predicted proteins | sample YelNatPaOPGAMG01_FD_67568 | JGI IMG/M metagenome (GOLD analysis project Ga0078972, IMG submission 67568) | Hot spring thermophilic microbial communities from Obsidian Pool, Yellowstone National Park, USA - OP-RAMG-01 (SPADES assembly) (version 2) | ecosystem: Environmental > Aquatic > Thermal...
TTTGACCCCAAAGCCACGGCGCTTACTGCCTTTGTCACCCAGATGTATGTCATTGGCCTGTTCGGCCATGCCCTCTCGCCCATCCTGGCCAGAGTTTTCTACTCGTTCAAAAATACAGCCACCCCGCTCATCATCAGCGGCTTCTGCGTCGGCCTGAACATCATTTTGAACATAATTTTATCCAGGTTTATGGGCGCCGCAGGAATTGCTTTAGCGACATCCATAGTGATGATCTTAAATTTCATTCTTTACATTGTTTATCTCAAAAAATACCTCAACCCCTTCCCGCGGGCACTGGCTTCAGAAACCATAAAGATAATCGTAAGCTCCGTTCCCATTGCTCTGGTCTGCTATTTTGCTCTGCCTCTTTTCCAGAATACCTCAGCCGCCTCGCTTCACGCTTTTATTTCCCTGACCATCAAAGTCGCCGCTGTGGGCCTCGCTTCCGTCATCCCCTTCTTCGCCCTGAGCCATTTCTTCAAACTTGATTCCTTCGCCTTTCTTAAATCCTACGCCATCAGTTCCCTTAAAAAATTCACCCGAAAATAAAAAAGGGGACACGAACTATTTCCTGCCCGATCTTCTGAACCCTTATTCAGGCAGAAAACAGCTCGTATCCCCTGGTTACTCTCTCAGCTAAAACTTTATCCTACTGAGTCGCCTCCGTTTTTCGGTTGTAGGTCGGGACAATTTCTTTTATCAGCCCTATGATTTCATCTTTCCCGGCGGAATTGGTGCTCATCTCAATCAGCCGGCTCACTTTCTCCAATAATAAAATATCATCCTTTCGCCTTTCGCCGTTTGAATACTTATCCTTCGTGCTTCTTGCCTTAAATATCTTCGGGTGCTCTGTTGGCTCTGAGCCTTCTTCTGCCCCAAGCAGCTCCTCAAAAAGCTTTTCGCCGGGACGCACTCCAGTAAAGACAATTGGAATATCCACATCAGGCTCATAGCCGCTTAGCCTTATCATTTCCCTTGCCAGGTCAACAATCTTTATCGGCTCGCCCATATCCAGGATAAACACCTCGCCCCCTTCTCCCGCTGCCGCCGCCTGCAATACCAGCATAACCGCTTCCGACGTAGCCATAAAATACCGCTTCATCTCGGGATGCGTAACCGTCACCGGCCCTCCCCTCTTTATTTGCTCTTCAAAAAGCGGGATTACGCTTCCCCGGCTGCCCAGCACGTTGCCGAACCTCACCGAGATAAATCTTGTGCCATTTCTCCGGTTCATAGCCCTCAATAGCTCTTCGCCAATTCTCTTGCTTGAGCCCATCACGCTCGTCGGATTTATGGCTTTATCCGTGGATATGTTTACAAATTTTTCTGCCCCGAATTCTATAGCCAGCTCGGCCAGAATTTTCGTCCCCAGCACGTTGGTCTTGATCGCCTCTTCCGGAAAATCTTCCAGCATCGGCACGTGCTTGTAAGCAGCCGAATGAATCACTACCTGCGGCCGGCAGTATTCAAAAATCCGCTTCATCTTCGCCCGGTCTCTGATATCAGCCACTACCGGTTCGAGCCTTCCGCCCTCTGTCTTCATTCTGTTTGCCAGATAAAACAGCTCAGTCTCGTCTATGTCCAGAGCCAGAAGTTTAGCAGGTTCAAACTGAAGAACCGTGCGCACGAGCTCGCTTCCTATTGACCCGCCGGCTCCCGTGACCAGAACGTACCGTCCCTGTATAAAAGCTCTTATTTTTTCAAAATCAACCGAGACCGGCTCTCTGCCCAGCAGATCCTCCACTTTCACTTCTTTAATATCCGACAGACCAACCCTTCCATCTACCAGCTCCAGAATTCCCGGCACAATCCTGATTTTCTTTTTCGAGTCAGCCTGCCTGATAATCTCTACGATGCCCCTGATTTCTCTGGAGCTGGCGCTCGGAATGGCAATCAGGATTTCGTCAACGTGGTTATTTTTGAGAATTTCCGGCACATCATGCCTTGTCCCCAGGACCTTAACTCTGTTTATTGAAAGTCCTTTTTTGGCCGGGTCGTCATCTATAAATCCCACAGGAACAAAGGCCGATTTGGGATTTCTGAGCATTTCCTGAGCGATGCTGTTACCAGCATCACCGGCTCCTATGATCAGTACCCGAGAACGACCTTTAAGCACCCGCTCTCTTTTGCTCAGATATTCCCGGAATACCCGCTTTGATACTCGCAAAGTGGTCATCATGGCAAAGAAAATTACATAATCCACCAGAAGAACCGACCGGGGCATACCGCCCAAAGCTTCTGAGCTCCGAAAGCCAAGGAAAATCCCGGCCATAATTAGCGAAGATAAAGTTAGCGCCGCTGTAAGTCTTGCCTGGTCCAGCACGCTGAAAAACCGCCAAGAAAAGCTATACATCCCCAAGAGTTGTAGAAAAGCCAGCTTTACTACCAAAGCCACCAGCAGATAAAAAGGAAATCTGGCAATATTTTCATCCGGAATCTTCCCATCAAACCTCAGCCAGAAGCCAGCATAAAGCGAAAAAGCGATAATTAAAATATCAGCAATCAGAAAAAACGCCCGCCTCTTCCACACCGTCACGCGGAATAATTCTTTGATTAGCTGATTTATCCTCTGCTTCATTCTTCTGCCCCCTTCCCGCTTATCAATTAGATTTTAAATGTAATTTCTGTTATAAAAGATAATATTATTGATACTAAGCCTTGTCTGTTTTTATGTTTTATGAATTAAATATGCCTGTAAATGTCTTTCAAAGCTTCAACCACGATATCTATTTGTTCTTCTTTTAGATTATTATGAAAAGGCAAAGCTAACGTCCTTCGAGCAATATCTTCTGTTACGGGCAACTCTGGTATATCCTCATCAACATATTTCTTGATATAAGGCTGGGTATGAATGGGTGCAAAATATCCTCTGGCAGGTATTCCTCTTTTTTCCAGTTCTTTTATAAAATAATCTCTATCCAATCCTATCTCTAAAGTGACTACATAAACAAACCAGCTCATTCTGACATATGGTTTAACTATAGGCGGCTTTATCCATCTCAGATCTTTTATTTTCTCTGTATACATTCTGGCAACTTTTTCTCTTTTTTGTAAAAAATCTTCTAACTTCTTTAATTGAGACACACCAAGCGCCGCGGACATCTCATCCATTCTGTAGTTATATCCCAATATTTCATGCTCCAACCATGCACCCATTTCTCCGCGGCCTTGGTTTCTCATACTCCTGGCAAGCCTGGCGATATTCTCGTCATTCGTGACAATAATTCCGCCTTCCCCTGTTGTTATCTGTTTATTGGGATAAAAGGCAAAAGCAGCGGCATTTCCAAATTGACCAATCTTTTTCCCTTTATATTCCGCACCAAGAGCTTCACAGGAATCATCTATAACTTTTAAATTATATTTATCCGCAATTCTCAATATTTCATCCCACTCAGCTGGATGCCCAAATACATCTACCGCCATTATAGCCTTTGTTTTGGGCGTAACTTTCGTTTCCAAATCTTCAGGGTCCAGATTATAAGTTTCAGGCTCTATATCAACAAAAACAGGTTCAGCCCTTTCATATAAAATTGCATTTACCGAAGAAACAAATGTAAAAGAAGGCACTAAAACCTCATCCCCGGGACCAATATCCAGAGCTCTTGCCAAAATGTGCAACGCAGATGTTCCAGAGCTTACCGCTATTGCATATTTTACTCCGATATATTCTGCCATCATTTCTTCAAATTCTTTTGCCTTAGGCCCCAACGCCAGGCGCCCCGATTTTAAAACATTTAATAATGCCTGGATATCATCATTATTAATTTCGGCTGCCGACATTTGGATGTTTTCCATATTTATCCCCTATAATTTTCCTATTATCCCACTAATTTCATACAAAGAACCTATAATAAAGTCTGGTTCAAAATCTAATCCTGGAGCTATCTTATCTTTATATATGCCATTTCTTAAAATCATTATAGTTTTTATGCCTATGTCTTTAGGACCCTTAAAATCTTTTTCCTTATTATCCCCTATATACAAAGCTCTATCTGGTTGAATATTTAATTCCACGAGCATATCTTTGAACGGGGCAATAGAGGGTTTACTATAATTTACGTCTTTTTCACCCGTATAAATGATTTTTTCAAAATATTTTTCTATTCCCAACGCCTTAATTTTTAGCTTCTGTGTAATAGGAATACCATCAGTAATAAGACCTAAAAGATAATTTTCTTTTAAACGGGGAAGAATATTTTTAGCATCTTCATAAAGATGTATTTCCGGCTCATGACTCCTATATATCGAAATCAATTTATTAAGATAATCGATATCAGAAATATTTAGAAGGCTTAAAACTCTATTAAAAACATATTTTCTGCTTTTCGAAAATTCTTTTAATAATAATTCAAATATATCTTTTTCGTCAAAAGCAAAATCTATCGAAATAGTATGAGATATCTTTTTAAACCCGCTTTTAACAAATTCCATCTCTGGATAAAGGGTATCATCCAAATCAAATATAATCAGAGAAATTTTTTTATTTCTTTTGAGCATAAATGACCAATACACTTCCCTTATTTATTTTGGCTGTAATTTTAAAAATTACTTTTTCAAATATACTTTGTCTATGCAGAGGATAATCAGTTGCATCCCCAGGCATTGTGCTATGGCAAAACATTACTTTAAATCCTGTTTCTTTTAATAATTTAATTAGCGTTCCTTTTCCGTATGCAAATAAATGTCTGGGCGGCTGTACGAATCCATATTCTTCTTGTTTCAAATTAAAAATAATTTTGATCGCCGGAATCAAACCATCCTGATTGGGAACATCTAACATCAATATACCATCCTGTTTCATAATTCTATTTATTTCTAACAAAAATTCTTTTGGCTCTGGAATATGTTCTAAGACCTGCTTGGCCATAATTAAATCAAAAAAGTCTTCAGGAAAATTGGATTTAATGAAATCTCCATTCTTTATATTAAGACCTAATGATTTTGCAAAACTACAACTTTTTTCATCCAGGTCAATTCCATATGCCTCAAAGCCTAGTTCTCTTGCCGCGAAAACATACCCACCAGCACCGCAACCAATATCCAGAAATCTCATTTTATCTGCTTCTAAAGTCTTATTAATTAATTTTTCAACGCGCTTAATTTTTTTGTTTAAAGAATTTAGGTATAAATTTTTATATTTATCAAAATATTTAATAAATCTTCTATTAAAATCATAATCTTGATAAAACTCATCTGAAATTTCAGGTACCGGATTAACACAAAATATACCGCAAATGGAACATTTTACGAAATTATATTGCGCTGTCTTTTTTAAAAGAATAAAATCATTATTCCCACATAATTTACAATTTTCGTATTTGATCATAATTTATCCCCTTTTAATATGATCTACCACATATGTTTAAAATCTAAGAATCATTTCACCCAAAAAGCCTGTCCCTTCTAATAAAAAGGGCATCATCATACCTTAACATTAAAATATTTTCTTCATATTTTCCTATGATGGGATCAACTTTCTCTCCGCTGATCATATTGAGTATTAATTTAGGGAAATCGACTCCAGCAAAATGAGTCAGCGGATACCCCCCGCCAAAACGTGGGTTTATCTCTGTAAAATAAGTACCTTTTTCTGTCAAGAAGCACTGTATATTAATAACTCCAATTGGCCTTAGTTTTTTAACTAGCTCAAGACTTATTGAAAGTAATTCATTATTTTTTATCGTAATTCCTCTTTCAACCTCTCCCGCTCTTATTTTAATACGCTTTCTCTGAACTAAAGAAATAGGGTTCCCATCTAAATCACAAAGAACATCTATGGTAATTTCGTCTCCTTTTAAAAATTCTTGCAAAATCGGTTCAGAAATTTTTTTTGAATAAAATTCTATGTCTTGAAAACAATCGCATCTTTGAACGCCAATCCCAGCAGAGCCAAATCTTGGCTTAATTATTTGAGGAAAATTAATCTTTTCTTCTGAAATATTTTCTTTTAAATAAATAGTTTTCGGTGTAGCAAGGTCATTTTCAACAAAAAATTTATATGTCTTTAATTTATCATAGCCAATCATCACTTGCTCATAATTTGAAATTAGAGGAATTATCCCCTCTTTTAAAAAAGCTTCTCTACCCTTAGCCAGCACTGGCAATTCTGGATCAATTAAAGGGATGATAAGTTTTATATCCTCTCTTTTGCATTTTTCTAAAAGAAATGCAACATAATTTTCGTCAGAAACTTTTGGAACTAAAAAGCTTCTATCTGCTTCATAGAGTCCGGGCGCAGTGGGATCGCAATCGGCGCTATAAACATATCCCCTTTTTTTTAGAGCTTCTTTAAAAAATTTAACAAGAGATACCCTTCTACCGACAGAGGTTAATAATATATTCATTATTTAATATCCCTATAGATTTTATAACCTTTAAACTCAGGCATAGTAGCATGACCTTCAGCGCTTATGCCTTCACCTTTTAATACTTTCAATATTGTTAAGCAAATTATTTTAATATCAAGAAGAATATTCCAATTATCTACATACCACACATCTAATTTAAATTTTTCTTCCCAAGAAATAGCATTTCTTCCGTTGACCTGCGCCCATCCTGTTATTCCTGGCTTCACCTCATGCCTTCTTGCTTGTTCAGGTGTATATCTATCCAAGTACTCCATACGCAATGGCCTCGGCCCTACAAGGCTCATATCCCCCTTTAATACATTCCATAACTCAGGTAATTCATCTAAAGAAGTTTTTCTTAAAAATTTCCCAATTGTAGTAAGTCTCTTTTCATCAGGAAAAAGATTCCCATTTTCATCTCTCAAATCCAGCATTGTTCTAAATTTATATATTACAAAAGGATTGCCTTTTAAACCCGGGCGGAGCTGTTTAAAAAATATTGGCATTCCCATAGTTAAACATATTATAATTGATATTATGATTATAATGGGGATAATAAATGTAAGCCCTATTAAAGAGCCGATTATATCTATAAGGCGTTTTAGGTATTGGGTCCGCTTGTTAAAGAAATATTTTTTAAACAATTCTCTAATGCTCTTGCAATGCTTTCCCTTTCAAATTACTTTTTAACATAACCTCTTGCATTCCTTCCCTGCAAAACTATTTTATTTTCTGGGATTGAAGAGGGGGATTAAAGATAAAAACTCCTGTGGGTTTACAATTATAGTCCTCTCTCCGTGTTTTAACCTTAACTTTATTCTTTTTTGCAATCATAGCGCTTTCCTTGTTTAACAAGTAGCCTATTTATCAAATAATTGCAACAATTAATAAAAAGAGCAATTTAATATAATAACGCGAAAGCCTGTAACTAAAAAACAATCGCTTGTTAAATAACTATTGAATACGTTTTTCGTTACCCTAATTTTACTAAATCTTTCAAAAATTTTGCAATCTCTAAATAAGTTTTTCTCCTATTGAATCTCTCTTCGACTAACTTCCGGGCATTTTCTCCCATTATTTTACGTTCTTCTGGGTGATTGTACATGTATAAAATTGCTTCTTTTAGCGAATCTCGATCTCCGGCAATATATTGTAAGCCAATATTCTCGGTCTTCAATAGATTTTCGAACTCTCCTCTCAAAGAACTTATAATGGGTAATCCTGCGGCTAAATAGTCAAAGATTTTATTCGGGAGAGTTGTTTTTGATTTATATACAATAGCATTCAATCCAACATCAGATTGCTTCAATAAGGAAACAACTTTATCAAAGTTCAGCCAACCAGTGAACTCACAATTTGTTAAATTATTTCCTGCAGCTATCCTCTTAATTTTTAACAACTCCGGTCCTTCGCCTGCTATAAAAAATCTGATAGGTGGATGAGAGCCCATTAATGACTTTGCGCATCTAATAATTGTTTCTATATCGTAGCTTTTGCCAACCGTTCCTATGTAGGTAACTAAGAATTCGTTTTCTCTCTTCTTGAAACGATAAGAACTCCTTTTCTTATAATAATTATCAAAAAGAGTAAGATCAATTCCAAGATGAAGCACTAAAGATGGCTTAGACTTGTCTTCGCATACGGAGAGAACTCTTTTCAAATAAGTTTGCGATACTGATATTAAAGCATCTGCAGAATCATAAATAGAGTCGGAGAATTTTTTAAGAGGCCAAAGAAATATCCTTCCAATTACGGATGGAAATATCATTTCGAATGATTCTGGCCATAAATCTTGTACATCTATAACCGATACAACCCCAAGCTTCTTTGCTATTTTAATAGAAAACTTAGCAGAGAATAATGGAGGACAACTTGCAACGATAATGTCTGGTCTTTCTTTCACTCTCCTAGAAAAACTTTCAAATCTTCTCGCATAAACATAATGATTCCAAACCCGTTTTAAACCAACGTTTTTTGTGTAACTTGGCGTTGGTATCAAAAATATTCTTAATCTCGACTGCTGAGATAGTTTTTTCCTATATGATTTTGTTGCGTGGAAAAAATTCGAAGACCACCAGGTCACATTAAAACCCTTACTAATGAGTATGTCGACAAGAGTAGCATACCTTCCTGGTCTGAAAAACTCCCCTGGTAGAGAATCAAACGGATTAATAAGCCAAATCTTAATATTCGATTCTTTAGGACTTCCATCTTCCAACTCTTTCGCGCCAAAAAAATCTGAATTTATCATTTCTCCGGGCATGGTTTTGCTCCTCTATAACAATAAAAACCTTCTAGTCTTAATTTAAGTTCGGCCGACTTTTATTTTATGTAATAACCATTTTATTTCAAGATAACTTCTTTCCTTATCTGAAATATTATAGTGTCCCTTCAAATTTAATAAATAATCAAGTAAAGTGCCAACAGGTACAAACCACCCATCTTTTTTGCTAATTCTCTTTATAAGAAATTTAAATCTAGGATTAATTTCACCTTTTTGATAAAATCCTTTTGCAAAGTGTGTATACATAATACAAGCTCCTCCTTCCTGTTCGAGACGATCTTGTGCTTGTTCTGCTATACATTTATTAAAAGCCGCAACATCTGCCCCTTCTGAAGACGCAAACCAATAATTGACATATGGCCTCACGGGATCGTGATAGGGCATAATTGGGCAAGCTTTAAGGGTATTTATATCAGAAAATACAAAATTGCGAACGTATTTAACTTTTTCTTTGCAAATATCGCCCCAGAAATATTTACTATTTTCTATGTGTCCCTGGAAAAAACCTTTATAACGATTTCTCGAAAGTAAATTATAAAGTAGTCTATTAACTCCTGTAACTCTATACTCACCCCAGTATATGTTTTCTCTATTTTTAGAATGATTTGCCATTGTCTTTGGATAATAGCCAAATAACTCTTTGAATCTTTCAATACCTCTAATAGTTTCATCACGTAGAGAACTACAAAAAGTTGCATTATGATACCCAATTTCAAACCCAGCATCCTTTAGAGCATACAACCACTTAAGGTAGTTCCGGTCTTCACATGTTAGTCCCCCAAATAGGGCGTTTTCCGCACCTTGAATTGCCCAAACTGATTTTGTTGTTCTAAAACCATGATCCATTAGAAATGAATAAATTTCTTTAACATTTTCTAATGTTGATAGATCTGTATCGTCAAAGACTGTAAAAGCAAATTTTTTCCCTTCAGGCCACCTAATTTTGTTCCTTCCGTGTACAAATATATCACCTAAAAAATAAGGATTGCGCATCAATCTCTTTCTATTCATTATATCAAGTTTAAAAATAAGACTACTCAGTTAATAAAGCTAAGACATCAACTCTTTTAACGGTTTCGTAGGTATTGTTATAAAAAAAATATCATTTACATATTCATTATTCAATAATTGGAGATCTTGTTTAGGATTTTCTGTATCCTTATGATCATATGTCTTATTTTTATAATCCTCTCCATCAAGTCTTCTTATAATTTTTAATGTAGAAGATTCTCTTGCGTCATTCATATTTGGTTTAAATGCAAGTCCCGAAATATTAAAATTATCCCTTTTCTCTCTTACCAAAATATTCAGCATTTTTTTCTAAATTTCTCTGAATTCAGAGTAAAAATTATAAAGATTATCTATAATAGTTTATAATTACCATTCTTATATTTCTCTCACCAAAGGATTTTCCATATCATTAACTAAAATATTCTAGTGAGTTTCTTTTAATTTGTTGAAAAAATCTAAATATGAAAAAGCTATTAAGTCCCAATTATATAATCTAAAAGCTCGCTCTTTTATTAGCCTCCTTTTAATATCAACCTCCTTATTCTCTTCAAGCATTTCTAATATTTTTTTTAGTTCACCTTCATTTGAAAAATAATATCCTAATTCTGGACCTAAAACCTCTAAATTAAACTTATTCTTGTTTGCTATAATAATATTCCCACAACCCATTGCTTCCACTAGAGAAGGATTCGTCCCGCCTACACTGTGCCCATGTATATACCCAAAAGCATTCAACCGTAAGTAATACAAAATCCTCTTTTCGTATATTGGACCAAATAAGTTTATTCTCTTATCTTTTTTACAGAGTTTGATTAATTCATTGCCATACCTGTCTTTGGACACATTAGTAACGATTAACAGCCTTTTAGCAATAGAAGATGCGGAAAATCCTTTTACTATTTCAATAAGATAATTTTCTGGTACACATCTTGCTACAATCATATAATATTTATCTTTTTCAACACCAAATTTGCTTAAACTTAGGTCGTCAAAATTATATCCTATATTAAAATCGCAACCATATGGTATAAAGGTAGTTTCTCTTCCATAAATTTTTTTTATATAGGATCCAATTTCCTTAGAATCGACAATGATAAAATCGGCTTTTCTTATTCCAATACTTTCAGAAATATGTAAAAATTTTTTAACAAATAAATTATATTTTCTTCTCATCCAATCTAGGCCATCAGGGTTTAGAACGAGTTTTATGCCTTTTTCTTTCAATATTTTATAGTTGATAAAAAGCGAGGCGACATATCCAAGTAAATATATCACATCAACCTTTTCATTGAAGACAGCGTCATTAACTGCTCTAACCCGGTTAATCAACAAGCCAATTTTACCCTTCCTTGGAATAAAAACTACCTTAGTTCCTTTGTAGTCTAATCTGATAGTTTTATTTCCTTTAATCTCTCCGTAGACAATAAAGCAAATATCATTTTTATTATTCAGCCTATCTATCAACTCATTTATAAGAGTAACAAATCCTCCTAGAGGATTTGGATAGCTATTCCCAATTAATGCTATTTTCATTCACTTCTCCTTTATATATTTATATAAATATTATTTTCTGTGTTTTTTTGACAACTCTAACTAAAACGGCAAAAAGACCCCAGAAAATTAAACTAAAATAATAAAAAGTAAAAAAATGATCTGAAAATAACGCTGAAAAAAGATAGCCTATTAGAATAGAAAAGAAGCCTTCAGAAAACGCCTTAATAAAATGCCTACTAAGCCTTAAGCACTTTCTTACTGCTATAACTAAATTAGTTATTATTGCAATAAAAATAAAAAAACCAGGAATGCCTCCGACAACAAAAGCCTGGAGATAAGCATTATGAGCTGAAGTTCCCCCCCCAGGGCCCACGAAATACTGGAACCCCGAGAATCCTACACCAATTAAAGGATGTTCAATGCCAATTTTTATTGCTGATATCCATCTATCCATCCTAGCTGAAAGTGCCTTATTAGGATTAATGTAAAATTCTTCAATAGACGATATTAAAAATTGTCCAAAATTAAGTTGGAAAAAAATAAACACAAACGCCAAAAAAAGAATAAATAAAATAAATTTATTAATTTTTTTCATATCTTTTACGATTAAGAGAGTTAATAAGCCAATTAAAATAGTAACATAAGTTTCTCTTGAGAAAAAAAACATAATAACGGCAATTGTGATAGCAATAGATATGAAGTAAAAAATCCTTTTTAAAAGATTAAATTGTTCAGATATAATTGATACTGTAATAATGCTTATCATTGCAAGGACTTCTGGTATTTCATGTTTTGCTACGTCCTCCCAGAATGACCAAGATAGATTACCAGTTAATTGAGAATATGAACTTAACAAATTATATCTAATCAATAGGATAATCGAAATTATCGTAGAGGCAAAAATTAGCATATCAATTATTATCTTTAAATCATCTTCTTTCCATTTAATAAGCTTAAGACCAATTAAAAGAAATAAAAGTCCTGAACTCCACTTAAAAAGGTTGACAAGATTCTCAAAAAAATATGGAACGAGTCCTGAATTAATGATAGGATTAATAAGAGTTGAGAAAAAAACAATTACCCACCATATAATAATAAAACCAATAAACTTATCTGAAAGCGCATCTTTTTGTATGGTTATCTTTCCTCGTACCAAATAATGCGATAAAAAGTAAATAATTAAGGCAACAATAAAAAAATAAGCTACACTTATTCGCAATTCATGCCCAGCCAAACTAATAAATTTCTTTGGGGCAATCAACGAAATTTCTGTAATTATGATTACCAAAAAATATGATATCTTTGAAAATCTTAAACCAAATAAGTTGGGGAATATTTTTATCTTCCTATTCTCGATACTTGTTTTAAATTCATTTTTTTCAACATAAAATTTATTCATTTCATACAAATACCTTTATATTTGTATAAAAAACAAAAGGTTTATTAATCATTTGATACATATCTATATAGATAATTCTCTAGCATTGCAGTTGAATTATCCCAATTAAATGAAAGAATTTTCTCGTGTCCTGCTTTTGCCAATCGGAGTCTCAAATTGTCATCCTGAAGCAGTTTTAATATATTTTGTGCCAATTTTTCAGGATCCTTGGGCGGAGATAATAAGGCTGTTTGTAAATTAATCGCATAATCTCGCACACCACCAATATCAGTTGATGCGATTGCACAACCACAAGCCATTGCCTCGGCGGGAGGCAAGTGCCAACCTTCCATCCAGCTCGAACATACATAAATACTGCTATCATTATAAATATGATCTACCAAATAGTCTTGTGATGGATTCCTTATATACTCAACCCAAGTAGGAATTCTTTTATCCCTCGGGCCTACTCCAAAAAGGATGGCTCTGAAGTCGGGAAACTGTTCTTTTACCTTCAATAACGCAGAGATGCCATCAATACCGCCTTTCCACTCCGTCTTATTAAACATCATGGCTGCTTTCTTTGGTCTATTCTCAATCGGATTTTTTATCCTGTATTTTTGATGGTCAATAGCATTAGGGATATGAACAACGTCTTCAAGGCCCATTTCCTTCGCAATATCCAGGAGCCATTTTGAAATAACGATTTTATGTAAGTGCGACTTCCAAGTTGCATCAACACGATTTTTTGGCCCAGCCCAAGTCTCATAATGCTGGATTAAATAAAATTTATGACCCTTTGATGGAGGACATTCTCCAACAAATTCCGCAGTATTCCATGCAGTAGCTATAATAGCATCACCATCAGGGATATTCCTCCAATCAAGAAAAAAAGGACATAATATTTTCACATCTGGATTAATTTTGTGCCAAGGTATAGATCTTGGCTTTAATATTATATCTCTTATTTCTCCAAGACGACGTCTAAAATTCCCAAGGGTCGTATGATACCATCTATAACGATTAGGCATTATATAAGGATGAACTACCCTAACCTCGTGCCCTCTCAAAGAAAGACGATTTGCATATTCGTACACAACTTTATATCCACCAACTGGCTTCCAGCTAAAGTACGGCAAAATAAAGGAAATTTTCATTTTCGTACTTCCTTCTTTTATTCATTCAGTAGTTCGATTATGGCATTATAAACTCTCATAGAGCTATTACCATCTAAATACATATTAAAAACAGTACCTATTTTTTTTCTCTCAATTTCATATTCATTTCTATTAATTACCGAATGCGATATGTATTCAATAACCTCATCCCAACTTTTAGCTTTTGGCCCAGGAGTAACTTCATCATAATCGTAATATAGATCATCAGTTGTTTTTTTAAATTCATCTATATCGAATGGGGCGAAAATTATTGGCCTATTTAACAACAAAAAGTCAAAATAAACACTTGAGTAATCTGTTACCAATACATCAACATATTTAAGAAGAGGATATATATCTGGAATTTCTTGGTCTGATACAATGAAAACCCTTTCCGAAGAATGGACTTTTTCCAATCCCTTTCTTAAATAATTGTAATGATGTAGCTTTATAATGAAAATTCCATTTGAACTCTCCATAGCCTTTTGGAGCAAATTAATATTGAAATTATACCTTGAAAACAGATCTACATCTACATAACCTATTCCCCGGCATGTAGGTATATAAGCAAAAATATATTTGAAATCAACTTTTTCTTTTATTCTTTCTATATAATCGCATCCCTCATTATTTAGCCAATTCGGTGAAAAAAGCACATCATTTCTAGGATAGCCTGTGATCATTACCTTATTCTTATCAACTTGAAAAGCAGAAATCAGCTTTTTTTTTGTTTCATCTGATGCTGAGATAATCAAATCATATGATTCATTAAGAAAAGGGAAAAAACTTCTTAAACATGACTTCACTTTGCCCATCTTATTCAACAAATGAATATTATCAAACCCAATTTTTTTCAAAGGCGTTCCATGCCACAGTTGTATTTTTTTCGCCCTAGCTATTGCAAAGCGGTTAACATCTGCTACGCCAGTAGATAAAATAACGCACCCTGTTTTCATTGAATAAATGAAACCTTTAAAACTATAGGTTTTATATGCTTCGTAACCTTTTTTACGCAATTCATTAATTACGTTAATATTATCTGAAAGCCAAATCGATCTTATCTCGGGATGATATTTTTTTATATAAAGAAAAAGGTATTTCGAATTATCTGCGAACTTTTGTCCAAACCAAGAACCAAATATCCAGATATTTTTCTTTTTTGGAATTATATAAGACAATAACCATACAATATTCATCATAAAATAAAAAATCATCTTAAAAAATAACTTTAGTACGTTTTTAGCTTTATCAATTATTATCATGTCCACTCCTTTAAATTAAAGAGCATGTTTTATTCTAAAAATTCATTTATTCTTTATTATTATGCCTTATATTTAAATCGTTATCTCATCAAACTTATATAATTATTTATTAAAAATAACGTTTTCAAGGGGGAATCTCATGCTTAACTTGAAAGAAGTGGGATATTTCTCTTCAATATGCTGGCTCAAAACCCCTGCTATTTTATTCAAAATCATTTATTGTCGCCGAATTAAGAGATTATAGATCTGAACTAATTTCTACAGCAACTTGATATCATGGACCGACTAAAATTTGAATATTTTGTCTAATGCCTACAATTATTACACAGAAAATCAAAAACTGAACTCCAATATGGGATTATTAATTTAAAATAAGTTTTTAATTTATTACAATCTAAAGCTGTATAAAGAGGTCTTTTGGCCATTGTAATAAATTCAGATGTTTTAGCAGGAAAGAGTTTTATTTCATTTATTTGGCGAGATTCTAAAATTTTTTTTGCCAATTCGTAGCGGCTACAATACCCTGACCCGGCACAATGATATATTCCGCCATTATCTTTAAAAAATAATCTTATATCTCTTATCCCAATAGATACTATATTTGCCGTAATCTCAGCTAAAGCTCTGGCCCAAGTGGGGTTGCTTATTTGATCATCAACTACCCTAATTTCTTTACTTTTTTTAGCCCATTCTAATACTTTAGTGACAAAATTATTTCCTCTCATGCTATAAACCCAGGCAGTTCTCAGAATTAAATGAATAGCACCGCTTTCTTGAATGGCCCTTTCTCCTTCAAGCTTTGTCTTTCCATATATATTGATGGGCTTGGGTTTATCTTCCTCTGTGTACGGAGAACCTTTTGTTCCATCAAAAACATAATCAGTAGAATAATGGATTAAAACTGCATCATGTTTTTTACACCAGTTAGCTACTTCACCGGGTGTTATAGCATTAACCAGTTGGGCCTTTTCCGGCTCTTCCTCAGCTTTGTCAACATTGGTATAGGCAGCGGCGTTTACAATTAAATCAGGTTTAATTTGATCCACTATTTTTATGACTTCTTTTGGTTTTTCAAAGTCGACTTCAGGATAATCAAGAGCATATAACTCTCCAAGACACAATAATGTCCTATTTAATTCCCAGCCAACCTGGCCATTCTTTCCGAAAAGCAATATTTTCATTGATTATTTTCCGATCAAATTAAGTAAGTATTGGCCATATCCGTTTGTAGCCATTGAAACCGCCAGATTTTCTAATTGTTTCTCATCTATATACCCCATACGATATGCAATTTCTTCGGGGCAGCAGATCATCAATCCCTGCCTTTCTTCTACAGTTTGGACAAAACTCGCAGCTTGCAAGAGAGATTCATGTGTTCCTGCGTCGAGCCAAGCTACCCCTCTTCCTAACAGAATCACCTTGAGCTTTTCCTTTTTCAGATAAATTTTGTTCAAATCGGTAATTTCAAGCTCTCCTCTGGCAGAAGGCTTAAGCATATGAGCATATTCAACCACTTTTTCATCATAAAAATAAATACCAGGAACAGCATAATTTGATCTGGGATGCTTTGGCTTCTCCTCAATTGAAATTGCCTTCCCAGTCTGGTCAAACTCTACCACTCCATATCGCTCTGGGTCTTTTACCGGATAAGCAAAGACTACGGCCCCATCTTGAATTGAGGCAGCCTTTTTTAAAGTCTCCTGAAGACCGGCTCCGTAAAATATATTATCACCGAGGATAAGTGCACTGGGGTAGCCTTTAACAAATTTCTCTCCAACTAAAAAGGCATCTGCCAAACCTCGAGGCTCTTCCTGATAAGCATAAGAAAAATTAAGGCCCCATTGATTTCCATTCCCAAGCAATCTTTCAAATAAAGGCAGATCTTCTGGTGTGCTGATGATCAGTATATCTCTAATATCAGCCAGCATAAGAATAGATAGCGGGTAATATATCATTGGCTTGTTATAAACAGGAAGAAGCTGTTTTGATATAGCTCTGGTTATAGGGTGAAGGCGGGTCCCTTTGCCACCAGCTAAAATAATTCCCTTTCTCATGCCCTACCTCTTGCTATAATTTTTTTCGATCCATGCTTTATACTCAGGCCTTGATATGATTCCTTTTATCCAATCCTGATTTTCAAGATACCACTTCACCGTTT
>Ga0078972_1010597_pt1 | contig 17089 bp, 28 predicted proteins | sample YelNatPaOPGAMG01_FD_67568 | JGI IMG/M metagenome (GOLD analysis project Ga0078972, IMG submission 67568) | Hot spring thermophilic microbial communities from Obsidian Pool, Yellowstone National Park, USA - OP-RAMG-01 (SPADES assembly) (version 2) | ecosystem: Environmental > Aquatic > Thermal...
CCACAGCACAAACAGTGTAAGGTCTAACTTTAGCAACTTTTCTATCAACTTCTACAACCACATCAGACTTTTTAACCTTGTACTCAGGGAACTTTGGTTTGAAGATCCTGCTCTTGATTTCTCTTGCTATTCCTTCAGAGCTCCAGAGGTCTGGTCTGTTAGTATCTTTTGCTTCAATTTTTAGATTATCACCATCGACAGTATCTATCTCACATTTTGCAAAATTCACCAGTTCTTTCAATTCTTCAATTCCAACTTTTTTTCCTATAAGCTCACACAAATCTTGGTAAGAGGCTTCTATCGTTGGCATTTAAACCCTCCTCAACCATTTCAAGTTTCGGGAAAACAATTCCCTTATATCATTTATCCCAAGCCTGAACATCGCAAGTCTGTCTATACCCAAGCCCCAAGCAAGCACAGGCACTTTTATACCTAAAGGGTAAGTTAATTCTTCTCGGAAAATCCCAGCACCACCTAGTTCCATCCATCCAAGTTGAGGATGTTTGCATGATAATTGAACTGAACACTCTGTGAAAGGATAATAATCAGGAATAAATTTAACTTTTTCAGCATTTGCAAATTCTAAAGCAAAAGTCTTCAGAATCCAAAGAAGGTTCTTGAAATTAACTTCCCCCAAAACAATTCCTTCAACCTGATTGAATTCAACACTGTGAGAAGCATCTATAACATCTGGCCTAAAACATCTTGCTATAGCAAAATATTTCCCTGGGATTTTTGGCTTGCTTGCTAGAGTTCTTGCCGACAAACAAGTACAATGGGCTCTTGGCATAAGCTGCATGGCGACTCTTGGGTCCCATCTATAGCCCCAGCCAGTGCTTCCAGCTATACCTTTTTCATGAGCTTTTTTCACAGCTTCAACAAATTTCTTTGGAAGTGAGCCAAACTTGGGCTGCTTCATCCTGTAAGTGCTCCACCAATCCCGGGCAGGATGGTCTTGGGGTTGATAAAGTGCATCGAAATTCCAGAATTCTGTTTCTATTGTCGGTCCTCTCATCTCTATAAAACCCATTTCAGCAAGCTTTTTCCTTATCTCGCTCAAGAACTGATTGTAAGGTTGTCTTTTCCCAGGAGAAATCTTGCTCAGCTCAAGCTTTTTTCTCACTTGTGTCACATCTATGGCCTTGAACTTTTTCCCTTTCCAAAGTTTTGTGGTTAAAATGTCATGAGTCAAGACATCGATCACATTTCCCGCTCTAGCTAAACTTTCTTCCACAATTCTGTAAGTCTCGCTAACTTTTTGAACCAAATTCCTTTCAATCAAGACTTTTAAAATTTCTTCTTCAACTTCTTTCCCCTTTTCAATTTTCTTCAAAGCTTCTTCTTCAGGAATCTCTTCTGGCACAGGCTTCATCAAGATTACTTCATCACCTTTCTTCATCACCCATCCTTTTTCCAAAGCCCACTTTAAAGCTATGGGGAAATTTTTAACTTTTGGTATAAGCTTGCCTAGAGTTGCAGATTTTTGTGGCATGGTATTGAGAAGCAAGACTAAATTTTTCTCTGGCAAACCCTTTTCCAAATACTCTTTTCCTTCTTCCGTGAGCTTGTAGCTTGCCATTAAATCACTATTTGGTTTTGTTTCATATTATTTTAATGTCCAACTTAATCCATCCTCTATTGGCTTGAATCGTCTATTTTTACCATTAATATAGTATCCCATTCCCCCGTTTTTAGAAATCGCCAATATTCCCCCATCATCGTACATTAACACACTTTCAATTTTATCAAATTCCTTTTTTGCGAATATCGTACATAAACCAGAAGACAAAATGTATGGAATTTTTAAGTCATCTATCGCTTCATCTATAGGAATTACTTGGCAATTTTCTTTATATATAATAACATCATCATACATATTTTCCACCTCCTTTTTATTGAAAAGCAAAATTCGAGCAAAATTTTCTACAAGCGATAAACTTTTTAGAAATAGCTCTAGAAAAAATCAAACTTAGCAAACAAATTGGCGGGGCATCACCCTCACTTTATGTAATTGGAAATTTAAGCTTAAAAAGATTTTGACATTCTAAATCATCTTATGGGAGGATATTCTTTAAGGTCAGGGCTCTTTCCAAGTAATAAATAATTGAAATAAAACTTGAGGTATTTTGCCGCAGCTTTTGTCTTTCCCCACTTTCTAATTCTTCTTGGTGAAGTCATCACAAAAGTTGAATCAACACACTTAATTTTCCCCAATTTTGAAATCCTTTCAGACAAATCATAGTCTTCGCAAGTGACAATGTTTTCATCAAACCCATTAACTTTCTCGAAAGCTTCTCTTCTGTAAGCACAGCACATACCAGCAACCTGAGGTTTTTTTGTGTGCAAGGTTGCTTTCATGAACTGATTGTAAAACCAATAGAGCAAAAATTCAGACATGTTTGCACTCAAAGGCACGACAGGGCAAGTTACCCCAACCACACATTTCTCAAATCCCTTCACGATTTCAGTTATCAAATTGAATGCAGCCACAGTGTCCGCATCCATGAAAATAAAAATCTCTCCTCTTGCAACCCTTGCTCCGGCATTCCTTCCAACTGCCACACCTTTCTTATCAACCACAACAACTTTATCAGCATATTTCTTCGCGATTTTTACCGTGTTATCATTGCTTTTACCATCAGCAACAATTATCTCAAATTTTCCTTTATAGTCTTGAGCTTTCAAAGCCTTCAAACAATTTTCTATGTAACCTTCTTCATTCAATGTCGGTATTATCACGGAAACAAAAGGCAGCTTTTTCATTCTCAATCCCTTAAGATAAACTTCTCTATTTGATCTCTAGCTTTTTCTCTCTTCTTCTGATGTTCTTTAAGGAATTTCACGACTCTTTCAGCCAAATCGGCTTTATGCTCGCCTGCTAACAAGCTCCCATTTCTCTCAGCTTCAAAAATTTCCTCAACTTTTTTATCATCTTCCTCAAACAAGAAATAATAGTACTGACAAACAGAGCAAATTTCAGGATTTCCCCCAAGCTTCCTTTGCAATTCTGCTGTCGGTTGCTGACCAGTGAAAGCGTTCATTATTTTCTTCCTTGCAACTTCTTCCGAGTCTGTGGTGTAGATCGTGCTCCTTGGATCACTTGCCGACATTTTTGTCCCAGGCCCAAGGAGAGATGGTAAAAGTTTGCTGTGAATTATTGCCGGCTTATAATAGCCCAATTTTGGCATGACATCTCTAGCAACTCTGAAGTGTGGGTCTTGATCCACACCTAAAGGAATCAAGCATGGAACATTCTTCTTTCTTTTCACAGACTCAAGAAAAGCGGGCACAGCTTGCATACTCGTGAAGAAGATTTGCCCTATGTTCGACTCATTCTTAAAACCAAAAACTGCTTTTGCTGTTGAAAATGTGATGTGCTTTGCTACTCTTACAGCTTGTGGATAAAGTGTTTTGCAATATTCTGTGTCAAGGAAGATGAAAGTCTTCTTGGGGTCAAAGCCAAGAGCTATTATGTCCAATATGTTTTCATAAGAAAACCTTTTCGTGTCTTCCAGCTCAAGCTCTCTTTTGAACAAAAATTTTTCATCATCTGTTATCTGAAAATAAAGCTTTGCGCCAAACTTGTCTTGAAGCCATTTGGTGAAGATCCATGGTATTAAGTGCCCTAAATGTGTGTGGCCAGAAGGTCCTCTACCAGTGTAAAGGTAGAATTCATTCCCTTTTTCATATTCATCCAAAAGCCAATCTAAGTCACGATGAGCAAAGAAAATCTTTCTTCTAAGCATGAAGTGCAATTCTTTTGTATGTTTTTTGATTCTGGCTAAAAGATTTTCGTCTATAGGTGAAATTCCAAACTGCTTTATCAGCTTATCATAATCTATTTCTCCCCTTACTTCCCAAGGTGTTACGACAAAGCCCTCTTTTGCCATAAATATTAATTATCCGAAGGATTGAAAAAGCTTTTAATAGAAAAACATTTAATTTAATTTCAATAAAAGTGATTTCATGGCAGCATTCAAGATTGTGGTTAGCGAGCCGGAAACAAGAAAGAGCTATCAGCTTGAAGTAGACCAAGCTAAAGCTTTAGGCTTGATAGGAAAGAAAATAGGCGAGGAATTCAACGGTGATTTGATAGGTTTGCCTGGCTATGTGCTTAAAATAACTGGTGGTACTGATAAAGATGGTTTTCCCATGCATCCTTCTATTCCAGGAAGTGTGAAGAAGAAAGTTTTGCTCTCTGGCGGGCCTTGCTTCCATCCGAGAAAAAAAGGCGAAAGAAGGAGGAAAACAGTTCGAGGAAACACAATTTCCGCTGATATTGTTCAAATAAATGTTAAAGTTAGCAAAAAGGGAGAAAAGCCTTTGGAAGAGCTAGTTCCAGCTAAACCGAAAGAAAAGGCAGAGAAAAAGCCTGAAGAAAAACCAAAAGCTGAACAAAAAGGAGGTGAGGAAGTTAAAGGAAGTTAATCCAAAGCTTGTCCCAGAGATTAACATAGGCATGCTTGGCCATGTTGCTCACGGCAAAACAAGCTTAGTCGAGGCAATTTCTGGTAAATTGACCCTTACCCATTCAGAAGAATTGAAGCGTGGTATAACAATTCGCTTAGGCTATGCAGATGCTTCCATTTACAAGTGCCCAAATTGCGGGAAATATTCAACTTCACCAAAATGTCCTTCCTGTTTTTCTGATACTGAGCTGCAAAGGACTGTCAGCTTCATAGATGCTCCTGGCCATGAGACTTTGATGGCAACCGTGCTCACAGGGACAAGCCTGATGGATGGAGCTATATTAATTATAGCTGCAAACGAGAAATGTCCTCAGCCCCAAACAAGGGAACATTTGGCTGTTCTAGAGCTCATGGGAATAAAAAACGTGATAATCGTGCAATCAAAAATTGACCTTGTTTCTGAAGAAGAAGCTTTGAAAAATTATCACCAAATAAAAGATTTTGTCAAAGGCACAAGCTTGGAAGAAGCACCAATCATTCCTGTGTCTTCTCAGCAAAGGGTTAATATTGATGCGGTGCTTGAAGCCATAGAAAAATTCATACCAACTCCAAAAAGGGATGAAACTAAAGACCTTAGGATGTTTGTGGCAAGAAGCTTTGACATAAACAAGCCTGGAACTGAGCCTGAAAAGCTTGTTGGTGGTGTGCTAGGAGGAGCAATAGCTCAAGGCAAGCTCAAGCTTGAAGATGAGATCGAGATAAGGCCTGGAATAAGATTGGGAGAAAAATTTCAACCTTTGTTCACAAAAGTTGTGGGTTTACAGAAAGCAAAGCTTGACTTGGAAGAAGCTGGTCCTGGAGGCTTGCTTGGCATACTTACAGAGCTCGACCCTTTCTTAACAAAATCTGATTCTTTAGTTGGAAATGTTGTTGGTCTGCCTGGAAAGCTTCCTGAAGTTTTTTCTAGCTTAAGCTTGGAAGTAAACCTTTTGGAAAGGGTTGTTGGTTCAGAAGATTTGAAAGAGATGGCTCCCATAAAACTGAATGAAGATTTGATGATAAATGTTGGCACAGCTAGATCTGTTGGAACTGTGGTTGAAATGAAAAAGAATAGGATTCAGCTTAAGCTGAAAATTCCTGTTTGTGCTGAGAAAAAGGATAAAGTGGTGATTTCTAGGCAAGTTGCTGGAAGATGGAGATTGGTTGGCTACGGTGTTGTTCACTAGCAAGCCACGGAAACTTCAACTGATCTTCCGGCTGGTGGTGTAAGTCTGTACACACAATTACCGGGTGTGTTGGGAATAGGACATTGGATGGTTATTTTAGTTGCATTTCCAGGCACTAGAACATCTATTTCTCTATTAAAAGTACAGTCTCCCGGTGTGGGTAAAGTTCTGGTACACAAAATATCAGCTACATTAATATTTCTCGTTCCTATATTTCTTATTCTAACATGTGCGTTATATGTTTGATCCTTTACACAGTATGCATCAACTAGTTCTATTCCTTGTGTCTGTGCTGTGAAGACCCCAGAAATGTACATGTAAGCCATTCCAGCCAAGGCCATTGTCATCAAAAGCATTATCAAAGTTGCTATTACGGTCGATATCCCTTTCATATTCACTTATTTTTATTTTGATTTTTTGGTATATAAATCTTATGAAGGTAATCCTAGACACAAACTTTTTGATAGACTTAGCGAGATTCAAAATTGACCCAGAAGAAATCCCAGTTCTTTTGCAAGAGCCTATTAAGCTCTTTGTCTTTTCATCAACAATTCAAGAGCTCAAGAAAATAGAAAAAAACAAAGGCAAGCTTGGAAGCCTGGCAAAGCTCGCTCTAAAACTCATCAAGCTCAAGCAAATTCAAGTCCTGGAAGAAAAAGAAAGTCCAGACAAAGCCTTTTTAAGCATTGCCGACAAAAATACAATAATTGCAACTAACGATTCAAAGCTGAGAAAAAAACTAAAAAAGCTTGGAATCAAAACAATTTATTTAAGGGCGAAAAAATATTTGGAAGTGGTGTGATGTATAGAATAGTTGAAGTTGAAGAAAAGATAAGAGTTCCACCTGAAAAATTTAACAAGAAGGTAAAAGATGCGGTAAAAGAGAGCATCCAAGACAGCTATGAGTGCACTTTAGACCCAAGAATAGGCTTTATCCTTGCTTGTGTTGATGTTGAGAAAGTAGGCGAGGGCAAAATAGTTGCAGGCGACCCAGGAATTTTTTATAACGCAACATTTAAGCTTTTAACTTTCAAGCCCGAGCTCCATGAACTAGTTTATGGCGAAGTCATTGACAACACAGAATTTGGCTCTTTCGTTCGCATAGGCCCTATGGATGGCTTGATCCACATCTCCCAGCTTATGGACGATTTCGTCAGCTTCGACAACAAGAGCTCAGTTTTTCTTGGCAAAGAGAGCAAGAGAACTTTGAAAGAAGGTGATTTGGTTAGAGCAAGGATAATCTCAATCAGCTTAGGCAAAGAAGAAAACAAAATTGGGTTGACGATGAGGCAGCCCATGCTCGGAGCTTTAACTTGGATAGAGGAAGAGAAGAAAAAGGCAAGGAAAGCAAAGGAGTGAAATCATGGAATGGAAAAAAATGTTAAAGCCAACTTTTGTCAAGATTTTACTATCACTTTCTCTATATTTTGTTTTTATAGCCTCACTGTCTTACTGGATTGGTTGCTTAGGCTCTAGCCCAGGCCTTCCCGATATTTCTATTTACAGGATGAGTTTTTCAGAATGTCTTTTCAGAATGTTTTTTTCAATCTTTTTGTTAATAGCAATATTGTTTTACTTTTTAATTTCTCTTATTTTCTATTATCTTGAGAAGGAGTGAGCTTATGGCAAAAAGACTTCAAGTTTGCAGGAATTGCAGAAGATTCACGACAGAAAAGGTTTGTCCAAACTGCAAATCAACAAACCTTTCAACAAGCTGGAAAGGAATGGTGATAATTCTAGATGTTAATAGCGAGGTTGCCAAAGCTTTAAATATAAGTGAAGCTGGCAAGTATGCCCTTTACGTGGGATGAACATGGAGCTTGAAATTCTTGAAGAAAAAGACAATGTTTTGCTGAAGAGAAAAGAGCTTAAGCTTAACATAAAACATCCAAGCATGCCTACACCAAAAAAACAAGACTTGATTAAGGAAATCGCTGCAAAATATTCAGTGCCTGAAGACCATATTGTCGTGAATTACATCTTCACGAAAAAAGGAATTCAAGAATCTATCGCAAAAGTTAAAATTTATCAAGAATTGCCAAAGAAAAAAGAGGAGGTGAAAAGTGAAGCACAAACCAGTGAAGCAAAGTGATTTTTTCAGCGTGAAAGAAGGAAAGCTTGAAAGAAAGGGAAGAGTTTGCAACAGATGTGGTGATGGAACTTTCATGGCAGAACATGAAGACAGATTTTACTGTGGCAAGTGTGGCTTAACAATTTGGAAAGAAAACAAATCACAAAAGCTCTAAAGCCTCTTGAATTCTCACAATTTCTGGTCCTGTTGTGCTTTCACCAACCAAAGCCCCTTTACTGTTTGCTATAATGCAAGAGCCAACAAAAGGCGAGCCGAAGTTTGCAGTACCTATGTCAACTTTAACCTTCAAAACTTCTTCCACAATTTTAATTTCTTCCTCTTTTGCATCCCTGTGCAATAAACATCCTTTATCAGTTGCAATTCCACACGAGCCAACAGTTTGAATTCCTGCTATGCTTGAAAAAACAGCTTCAACACCAAGACAATCTTCTATTTCTTTCTTTTCCTTCTTGCTGAAAACTTTGCTCACAATAGCTCCTTTTCCGTTGCAAAGGATTAAATTTCCAACTGCCGTGAATTTCGACTTCAATATCAACAAATTCATCCCAAACAATTTCTTCAACTCAAGAAATTTCTCCTTCTCCAAGCTTGTTAAAATTTTCGTCAACACGATACCATTCTCATTCAAAGCGCAAAAAATTCCTGCTAAATCTGTGTTCGATAAGCTCAAAGCAACACTCTTCACCTTCAAAACTTCTTCAATTTTTTCTCTTTTTTCCTCCAAAGCCTTTCCAAGAATACAAATCTTTTCACAAGCCTTTCCATAAAGTCCCAAATTGTGATCTCCAAAAAAATTGGTTTGCAATATCAACTTCTCACTTTCCCATTTCAACTCTCACAACTTTCTCTTCTTTCACCAATTTCAGCTTTAGCCTTGTTTTTGGCTTTTTAGCCCCTCTCTTCCAAATCCCTTCATTCACACTCTTATCAATTTTTACTTCAAGCCCTTTGAACATCTTCTGAACTTTCTTCCTAACCAAAGCAACAATTCTGTTGGCTTTCTTCACCCTTCTAGCTTTTGCCAACTCTTTCCTTAGGTTCAAAGTCAAAAATTTCTCTTCAGGCATCTTAAACCCTCAGCCTTGTTCTTCTCCACTTCTTTATCCCATCAACAGAAATCCTTCTCGTCCTTGCCCTTTTCAACCCAAACTTCCTTATGTCAGCCCATCTGGGAGCACTTTTCACTTTCCTTATCTTCGCAAGCTTTATCTTTTTTGTTATGTGTTTGATCGCCATTCAAACCATCTTCCTTATTTCTTTACTTTTTTCAATAGCAATATCGATTATCTTCTCCACTTCTTCTACTTTCAACTCACCATTCCCTTGCTTCTGCATCGCACAAATCATTTCATCATCCCTAACACTCAAGCTGAGCTTAACTTCAGATATTTCTTCTTCTTCAAGTGTCGGGTCAACTAAAAAATTGTCCTTAATCTTGCAAACGCTCACGTTTATCGGCTTGAACTGGACTGGCAAATTTTTTTCAAACTCTCCTCTCAAAATTTTCTCACCTTCAATCTTAGGAATTTTTGTGTTGAGCAAAGCCACAAGGCTTGCCAAAGCAGAAGCATCAAGAAGGTTGCCTTTATGATTGATTATATGGATATCAACAAAAACACACCAAACCTTTTTCCCAGGCTCCAAGCAAAGCTCTTCCAACTTTATACATTTTGAAGACCTTATCCCTCTGTCTACAATCCTTGCAAGCTCGATTGCGTCTTCCCCTGGTGGCCCTGCTTCAAAATCTGGAGATGCTATTGGGCTGAATTCAGCATTTACAACCAAAATCCCTTCATTAGGTGTGTCGGGAAAAGGCTCACCAATCTCAAGTTTAACCCCAGCCACAACTTCAGTCTCCCCAAATTTAACAGAAGCAGAACCTTCAGCATTTTTCACTATGTTTGGCACTATCTCTATCTTTCTCCATTCATCAAACTTTCTACCATCAACTCTTCTTCCTTTTTCTATAAGCTCAAGTGCATATTCTTCATTCATTTTTTCACCTGTATTTTTCCCTTATAGCATTCTTCTGCATCTCATAAATTTTCATGCAAGCCTCTTTTGCCATTTCCATCAACTTCTTTATTTCTTCTTTTTTCATCACACCATCCATTTGAAGCAAAGTTATTTTTCCCTTGCTCGGCATCATGGCAAAAGCCATATCACATTCTGAATTGTTGTCTTCTGTGCCAGAAAGGTCTAAGATTAAAGTGTCTTCAATCTTACCAACAGAGCAAGCTGTGACCAAATCTTTCATCGGTATACCAGCACTTGCCAAGGCAAGGCTTGCCGCATTTATTCCTGTCACCCTTGTGGAGCCATCTGCTTGCAATATCTCCACAAAAATATCTATCGTGGCTTTTGGGAATTCTTCCAAGAAAATTGCAGGCTCAAGTGCAAGCCTTATGACTTTCGAAAGTTCTATGCTCCTTCTATCAGGCCCTGGGTTTTTCCTTTCAACAACAGAAAAAGGTACCATGTTGTACCTGCATCTCAATATCCCAGTCCTTGCCTCTTGAAGATATTTTGGATACAAAGGCCTTGGCCCATAAACTGCAGCTATTGCCACAGTGTTTCCAAACTTAACCATGGCAGAACCATCAGCCCTGCTCACAACATCTACCTTCATCTCAACTTTTCTCATCTCTCCAGGAAGCCTTCCATCCAACCTTTTTCCATCAATCAAAAGCTTAACTTCACTCTTTGCCATAAAATCAACCCAACATCTTCTCAATTTTTTCTGTCAACCCAACAACATGAGACTCTTTTTCTACAGTCAAAATAGCTTCTATCGCTTTACTCTTGTTCTCACCTTTTATCCATATATATCCATTCCTTCCTGTATAGATTTCACAACCAGTCTTCTTCTTAATTATGTTTATCATGCTTCCTCCTTTCCCAATTATCCTTGGCACTTTGTTTGGGTTAACTTTTATCAAGACTCCACCATAAAGCTTCCTACTTCCTATACTTTTCATCGAGACTTGAACTGTTTTGTCCCTCGTGACTTTCGAAACATTGCAAAATATGATGTCATCCACATCAAAATACCTGCTTATATCAGTTTTTGAAATATCAACAAACTCACTTACACCTTCAGCCAAAGGCAAAAATGCAACATAAGGCGAATTTATGTCAACCATCCAACCTGAAATTTCCACGCTCAATATCTTCCCTATTATCCTATCACCAACTCTTGGTATGTAAGCTCCTGCCAAAGGTATTACAGAAACTTCATTCTCTTTGATATTAGGAATTCCTATAACTTTTGCAAAAACCTTTTCTCCTTCAAAGTAAGCCCCTAAACCAACTTTTCTACCAGCCTTTTCACAAAGGAATTCTCCAGGTAAAACTATCTCTCTTTTCTCACTCATATGTCTTCCCTCTTCACGACTTTAGACTCAAAATTCCCATGAGTCAAAGAAGATAACTTCTGGAAAAGTTCATCTTGCACACCTGCCAAAATTTCTATGTTAGCGAGCAAACTACCATCTCCCAACCATTCTTCACTTGCTATGCTACCAACACTTTTAAGCACACTGTAAGCACTTCCAGAAAATTGTGGTGGTATCTTTACCTGAAGCACAACCTTCTGGAACTTTATAGGCAATATTGTTTTTATACTTTTTAAAACTTTATCAACTTGCAGTTCAGCATCTAAAAAAGGGTCAATGTTAACACCAGCCTGCTCCATCGCGTTTATTATCCTTTGTGGTGGGTGAGGAGTGTTGGTTTGAGGGTTTATCCCTTTCCTTGAAATTATGTTGGCTATCTGTATCTTCTTTTGTTCTACCATTCTTCTTCTTTGTTCTGTTGTTAACTGAAGCTCACCTTCCCTGATTATCCTTTCAGCTATTTTCATTATGTCTTTTGTACCAAAAACTCTCTGGAGGTCTTGCTCAGAAACAGCCTCTCCTTTTCTTGAATCCTTGTAAACTGCAGGATAAGCTAATAGCTCGTCCATGCTAACTTTTGCCCCTTTCTTCACCTCTAAAGCCTTATCTGGATCTACCAGTATCTCAAATCTTTGGTTTGAATGCTGAAGCCTTGCAATAACAGCTTTATCTACTCCAACTGTGATATCGACACCTTAATAAATATGAGTAGAGTAAAAATAAATTTCTCAAGACTTTGCCTTCTTGATTTCTTCTTCTGAAAGCTTTTTGAATTTCTTGTCTTCTTCCCTTATTATTGCTATGTCTGCCTCCCCTTCTTTTTCTGTCTTTGAGATTATTTCAAGAGCAATCTTTAAAGCTTCACTTTCATTCAAGCTTGGCTTCCATCTTTGTCTTAATATCTTGTTCGCGAGAACAGAGCCTCTTCCAATAGCATATGCATACCATTCATACAGCATGCCAGAAGGATCAACCTCTATCACATGATTTCCAGTTGCATCCACGCCACCAATCAAGAAAGATACTCCATAAGGCCTTAAGCCTGCATAAAGGGTTGAAATCTGCATCCTGTCAGCAACACTTCTAGCCAAGCTCCATATGTCCATAGGCTCTTCATAAGTTATCCTGTGGATTTGAGCTCTCACCCTTGCTTGATTTGCTAGCACGCGAGCATCAGCAAGTAAGCCAGCGGCAACTGCAGCAGCATGGTCATCAAGCTGGAAAATCTTTTCTATACTTTCAGGAACCATCAAAGGTGTTTTTGGTTTGACCGTTGCAAAGAGCACACCACCTTTGAAAACTATTGCTAAGCAAGTTGTTCCCCTCTTAACAGCTTCTCGCGCATACTCTATCCAGGTGGATTAGTCACTACTAACCCACTACCTGGAATAAGCGCCCATCTGGGCTAAAGACAGCAAATGGACCCTGTTTAGCCTAAGCTAAACAAGTTTGTCCTGTCATAGCCCATTAGAGCCTTACCAACCAAAAGGTTAGCAAGTATACTCTGGGAGTATTTCAGGCATTGTCAATCACCATTTTTTTAAAAAATTTCATCTCACCACCTCTTTTTTATTATATGATTTATTTATATTAAGTTTTTATTCTTTATTTGCCAGAAAACTTTCTCTATAACACCATTCTTGCTTATTACAACCTTCTCTATCACACCCTCTTTTCTGAGTTTGTTTAAATTTTTCCAAACCGCTGTTCTATCTCTATTAACTATGCTACACAAATCCTTAGTTCTTAATTTGTTTTTCATCTCTAATGCTTCCATTATTCTCATTTTTATTTCACCCTTTCCATAACCACGATAGCTGTTAATAGCTCTTATCAATTTTTCTCGTTTTTTCCTATCAGTGAAACCTATGTTTTCTAAGTATTTGATTAAATTATAGCGCCTGTATATGTGAAATCCTACCTGGATAGAATCTCCAGGTTGTTTTCTTGTGAAAATTTTATTACTTCTAACCCCTAAACTTAAAAGAATTTGTTGGATATCTTTTACAAAATCTTTATGAGCTTCTAATAAAGATTTTTTCTTATTCATACCAAAACTAATCATGCGATTTCCCTTACTGTTTATGACAGTCGCCTCATCATCAAAAAGTGCACGAATGAAAGCAACTTTGATTTCATTGGATCCTTCTTTTATCCAATTTGGTATATTTATTACTTGATTAACTTTTTCTCCTTTAGGAAATCCACATAGAACAAGAAGTTTAGCTATGGTTTTAGGAGGATAGACCTCATAAAATTCACGTACTTCATTAAAATTTTCTTTTACTATTATTCCGAAGAGCTTTTTAACTATTGCTTTAAATTCTTCGATTAAATCCTTGCTTTTGTTAGTGTAGTAAGCATTTTCTTCTTTCGTCTTTATACATCCATCACCCAAAATATGTCCAAAGAGTGAAGCCAATTCTTTGTTGGGTTCAAAAGGTAGTTGAATTCTTATAACATGTCTTCCTCTCCATAGCTTTAAATAAACAAAATTATTCTCCATCTTTACAACTTTAAAGTTTTTTGACAAATCCTCCAAACAAATTAATTCTTTTTTCATTTTCGCCACTCTTTTTAATTAGCTATACCACTATATTTGAGTTTTTGAACCTCATTTCCGATATTTCCGATTCATTTTAATCCTTTTATCGTCCCAGAAACTTTCAATATCTTAAAAATTATCCTAGAATCACCAAGCCTCGAAATCAAACCAAGGCCAGCCAAAACTTTCTCCACAGACTTGTTATTGCATTTGACTACACCGACCTGCTCCTTTTCCTCCCACAAATTTTTAATTATCCAAAGTGACAGCTCAGAAACACCAAGCTCGCCATAAAAATCAAGAAAAGAATTCCATATAGCTGACTCCAAATCTGAATATTGAATTGGCTCTTCTGAAATCACTTTAAATTTCACATACCTTTCTTTTTCCCTTAGGCTTGGAAGCAAAATTTTTGGTCTTTCTCTTTTCATTTCATCACCTTCTTCATCCAATCTAAGTATTTTTCATATCCTTTATCTACTTTAACACAAATAACTTCAGGAATTTCATAAGGATGAATTTGAACAATTTCTTTCTTCACAGAATTAAAAAGATTTTCTTCAGTCTTAATGAGAAGCAGAATTTCATCACTTTTTTCAATTTTCCCCTTCCACCGATACATGCTTTTGATTTTTGGAATTATATTGACACATGCAACCAATTTCTTTTTCAAAAGTTCTTCTGAAATCCTTTTGGCAATTTTTTCATTCAGGCAAGTAGTAAAGATTAAACAAACCATTAAATCACCTCACAATTTTCACCCCAGGCATTACCCATTTTTCACTTCTCCTTTCTTTCATTTTTTCAACAATTCTTTTAGGAACTTCTGATATAGCCTTCTTTGCTTCACTCAGCTCTAAACCAAGCTGGCAAGCCATAGAGACTAAGCACTCAGGCGCTCTCAATTCCCAATGGCTTATTGCTCCAGAGCAAAGGATTATCGGCGTATGATATTTTTTCGCAAGTTTTATGTTTTTAGCAATGTTTGCCATCACCATTGCTCTAGTTTTTTTATTTGTAATCAAAATTTCCCTGAAATTAACTTCTATCGCAACATTATTCTTTGCGGCAAACTTCATGCAAACATGATCCAAACCAGAATCACTTCTCTGATATTCCGGATGTGTTAAAATGTCAACTTCAGGAGTTTCACAAGCCTTTCTGTTCATCTCAATTTCTCCACCCCTTGCCAACAACAAATCAAAACTTCTTCTATTCTTGGCCAAGAATTTCAATTCTTTTAAGTCTCTTGCTTCAAACCCTAAATAAACATCTATCCCAACTTCTTTCCTTATCCTTTCAATTTCAGCCAGCAAAATTTCTTTTTGTCTTTCATCTTGATAGTAAAAAACAAAGCAAATTCCCCTGAAACCAAGAAGCTTAGCAGTTTTTGCCAATTCTTCTAAGCTCGACTCTCCTCCTGAAAAAGCACTGTGCACATGCAAATCAAAAGCTTGCATAATTAGAAATTGATTTGAAGAATATTTACTTTAATCCTCTTGCCCTTTTTCCAGCAGCGGTTAAACCGCGAAAAGCTCTTCTTCTGTGTTGAGGCTGACAAATCCAATTAATTTTAGGATCATTGACAATATTTGGATGATGGGTATCAACAAGTATACATTCAAACCATTTGTACATTCCGTCCTCCCCAGCATGATAACTTGCTAACACTTCTAAATTAGGAAACTTTCTTTGAGCTTTTTCTTCTGCAATCCATTGTAAGCTTTTGCCAGGAGTGAAATGAACCATTCCAGCTTTTGAAGGCTTTCTTCCTCTGTGGTATCTTGCTCTTCTTCTCCCTCCTTTCCTCACCTTAACCCTAACAACAACAAAACCAGGTTTTGCCTTATAGCCTAAAGCTCTAGCTCTATCAATTTTTGTGGGCTTTTCTATTCTTTCCACAGTATGCTGCTTTCTCCATTCAACGAGCCTTTTCTTCATCAATTCCTCTAAATTTTTCCTTGATTCTTGTATAAAGCTATAACCACTTCTCATTTCAACCACTAAAGCTTAAATATTATTCTCTTCATAATTTTTAAAAGGTGATGGTTTGCACCCAGTAGTAAAAATATTGATAGGAGTGCTCCTCATAGTTGCAGGCGTCTACTGGATCCTCTACGGGCCATCAGCAAGTAGCTTGAATGCAAGATTGGCACCATATCTTGCTCTGCTTGGTGCTAAGTCAGTTGCAACTTGGAACGATTTCGTCTTGCTGCTTAACGGAGGGCTTCCACCACTGATAGTTTTGATAGGAATCTTCATAGTCTGGCTCGAGTGGGACGAGTGGAAGATCGAGAGGGAGCTTGCAGCTGAGGAGAAAAAGGAAAAAAGAAGAAAGAGATAGGTTTTTTAATTTTTTTATTTTATTCCCCTACTTTTATTTAATTATGGGAGTAGAAGTTTCTATACTTTTACCACTTTTATAGTTCTAAATCTTTATATAGACGTATGATTAATATTAATCAATTGATTATAATGCCTAAAAAAGGTCCAGACCAAGATAAAATTCAGAAAATATTAGATGTATTAGAAGTGTCTGGAAAAAAGGGAATATGGATAAGAGAGTTATCAAGGCAGACAAAAATTCCATTTACTACAGTTTATCTTTATCTTTACCATTATCTACAAGATAAAGTTTCGATTGAAGATATGGAATTTGGCCTTGGAAAAAGTAACAAATTTAAGGTCGTGAAATTAAAAAAGTTTTACTAATCATGTGATTAAAATGAATGTTCAAACAAACTTCAATCTAACATGGAAAGATATACTAAAGCTATACAACGAATCACTTATCTTAGCCAAGAAGTATAATAACTGGTTTGATTGGAGAATATTAACACATCCTACAAAAAATGAGAAGTTAATTCTAAACAAAATTTTGAAGAATAAAAAATTTTTAAATTTTGTTAGTAGTCACTTAAAACCGATAGACTGGACCCTTATCAAGTTCTATAAAAACAAAAAGCCACTTACAATGAAAAATCTAAGAAATGTAACCTCCCCCCAAAATCTAATGATCCTTAAAAAGAAAGAATTGATAGAGCGGATAAGTTATTATGAATATAAATTAAACGAAAATGGCTACGATTACCTTATAGCTAGATTTTATCCTTATTGGTGTAAGTACAATGGAAAGTCTCTCCCTTCTCAAAGAATTGTAGTTTATAGACTGGCTTCTTTTGATGAAGATACATTCCCTACACAGAAAGATTTTGGGATAAGATTAGGCTTTAAATCAAAAGGGAGTGGAATAGGATATTATGAGAGAGGATTTGCATTCACACCATCTGCTATACAAAATTTAATGAGAAAAATTGAATTTAAAATTGATAAGTCAAAATTAGTTAAAAAATTGGTGGATAAAGAAAAATTGCAAATTATTTTTGAGGCTCTTGGAAAGCATAGATATGACCAAATTTGTA
>Ga0078972_1005061_pt2 | contig 17087 bp, 15 predicted proteins | sample YelNatPaOPGAMG01_FD_67568 | JGI IMG/M metagenome (GOLD analysis project Ga0078972, IMG submission 67568) | Hot spring thermophilic microbial communities from Obsidian Pool, Yellowstone National Park, USA - OP-RAMG-01 (SPADES assembly) (version 2) | ecosystem: Environmental > Aquatic > Thermal...
ATGGACATCACCGCCGCCGAAAACATCCTCAAAGCCCTAAAAGGACAAATCCCAGAACACGTCGTCAACAAAGAAGTATTAAGTAGTCCTAATCTAAGAATCAAAGTTTAAAACATCACGTCTTTTGGAATAATTACAAGACAAACATACGCGATGTACTAAAGATGGCACAGATGTAGTAACTCAAGTTTATATCCCCTTTCGGTTAAGGCTTTTTCACTCTGAGCATTTAGTTGAGGACCTAGGCATCTTTGAGAGGAATAAGGTTCCGGTTGAGCTTAAGGCTCTTGGTTTGGCGTTTAACATTCAACTTTCAAACCTTAGGAGAGCTGCTAGGACTTTATCTGAGCTTCATGGGGTTTCTAAGCCAGCTACATGGGAGTGGGTTAAGAAGCTTAGCGAGAGGATTAATGTTAAGCCATCTAAAGAGTTTAGAAGGCCTATAACGTTGGATGAGACTATGTGAAGGTTAATGGATTAGAGTATTGGGTTTATGCGCCTATAGACCTTGATGAAAGTGAACTATTATCTATTGGAGTTTACCCATCTAGGAGTGCCTTGCTACAGAGCAATCCATCATAAGGTTTTAAAATGCTGTGATAGAAAGCCGATTTTGCTGTTGATGGCACATTAGGCTTACAGAAGCCTTAAGGAGCCTAGGCTAAGATACAATATTAAGTCCTTTCGACGATAGAAGCTTCGTAGAATCCGCATACTCTTTATTCAACCAAAGGACGAAAACATTCTTCAACTCTACAATAGTAAAACCGCTTAACAGAAGCGAAAAGTTTAAGAGGTCAACGTTATGTTGGGAACTATTCAAAGGCTATTCATACCATACTACAATCATTTAAGGAAGAAAGTTAAGTTGTTACGTCCACTGACAAACAATATCCTTTTAAATCCCATGACGTTAACCACCACCGAATGCTCACGGGCAAATGTAAACGTGTAACATGACCCTGAGAGAGGGTGTGATCGGTGATTCAAGGTGAGGGAGGAAAGATCGATCCTTAGGGAAATGGCTAGGATGATTAGAAGGTTGGAGGAGGGCGGCGGCGAGCACTGTGACCGCTGCGGGAACCCAGTTTCCGAAGAAGACGCGTACTGCGACCTATGCGGGGAGCGGGTTAAGCGAACCTTGGAGAAGCCATCTATAAAGATTAGGAAAATCATGTTGATGCAGCGATGAGCGCTGGGGTAAAAGGATCATTTCATCTCAGCTTGGTCGATGGGGGAATCATCATCAAGCTCGGCGGCTCCGTCATCACCTATAAAAACGTGGAATGTTCACCTCGATTGAAGTTGATAAAGAGAATATGCTCTGAGATCTCAAAGCTTAATTTTCCCATGCTTCTCATCCATGGAGCCGGATCCTATGCGCATCCAATCGTTAAAGAATATGGAATCCACCTGGGGTATAGGAGCCCAGAGCAGTTGAAGGCGTTTACTGAAACATGCATCCAGCTTAGAGTATTAAACAACATCATACTCAAGGAGTTGAAGAAACACGACGTAGCCGCCGCTCCTATTCACCCCTCCAGCTCCATGGTCATGGATAAAGGTGAAATCGTCGAGTGGAACATAGCTCCAGTAGAAGGTTTGTTAAACATGGGTTTAACGCCTCTCCTACATGGAGATGTAGTGTACGATCGATCAAGGGGCTTTTCCATCGTTTCAGGAGACCGATTAGCCACCTACCTGGCAGGTGTCCTGAGGCCGAGCATGGTGATCTTTGGATGCGACGTCGACGGTGTTTACAGCTCTGACCCGAAGTCAACGAGCGATGTAAAGCTACTGCCTAAGATAACGCCCACCACGTATAGGGAGTTGACGAGCGCGTTTAAAGTTCCTGAGGGATTTGATGTAACCGGAGGCATGAAGGCTAAGGTTGAAGAAGCTGTTAAACTAGCGGAAAAAGGCGTTGAAAGCGTTGTGATCAACTTACTGAAGCCTCAAAACCTCACCAAGCTTATTACCGGGAAACCTGTTACCTGCACTAGGATAACTCCAGAGGGTTAAATGCATCGCGGCGGGTGACCTTTAATTGAAGGCGGTTGATCGAATACTGGATTTAGGAAGGAAAGTAGACCCTGTAATAATGGAGTTCTTGGAGAGAAACGCCGACCGAGATTTTATTCCGGTGTTAAGGCATCAAATAGAGAGCGGGGGTAAACGGGTGAGGGCTACTTTAACGCTGCTTTCCTGCGCGGCGACTGGTGGAAGCGTAAAAGACGGGTTAATACCGGCGGCGATGTTCGAACTTGTCCACAACTACTCCTTGATCATAGATGACATCATCGATAGAGGTGAGGTGAGGCGGGGCGTAGAGACCGTGAGGAAAAAGTTTTCTGAGCCCATGGCCCTATTGGCGGCCATGTTTTACCGTGAAACCTTGGACGAAATGGCTGAGGAGGCTCATTCCTCACCTGAGATTAGGAGGCTGATGAGGGAAACCATCAAAGAGCTAATTGAGGGGGAGAGAAGGGACATATTGTTCGAGCAAGCGGGCAGGGAATCCCCATACGTTGAAAGCCTTAGGATGTCAGATGTCTCCTTCAGAGAGTACTTGGAAATGATAGGGAAGAAAACCGCCGCGCTGTTTAAGGCCTCCTGCCTCGCGGGGGGATATGCTTCAAAGGCGCCTAGACCCTTCCTGGACGCGTTAAACGAGTTCGGATGGAAGATAGGCCTCGCCTTTCAAGTAATGGACGACTACCTAGACATATTCGGTGAGAAGACAGGTAAGGAGAGGGGGAAGGATATAAGGGAACATAAACTAGGAAACATAGCCCTCCTCCACGCTTTAATCGACCTAGACGACGAGGGTAGAAAAGCTTTAAAGGAAATCTTGTCGAAAACGCAGGTAACAGAAATGGATGTTGTAAGCGCCCTTACGTTAATTGAAGGCACCGATTCGAGAAGCAAAACCATAGAGTTGGCTAAAAAACTGGTGGAGGATGGAAAAGCCTCCCTCAAAGCGTTGCCGGAAACGGATGCTAAGGCCGATTTAATGGCGATCGCAGACTTTATCTATGAACGGCTATACTAAAAGGCGGGAAATTCACGGGCTTCATCGACGAGCTGAATTCGCCGTAAAGTTTAGGAATTTGACGACTTACCTGATTGAAGATGACCCTGGCTCGAGACCCTTAACTTACTAGCAACGCTTTTCACACGTTCACAGCTGGTTTTAGTTGAGGGCGGTGACGTGGGCTGGTTCGCGCGTTAACCTTGTAGGCGAAATCATTGTATCGTCTTTACTCATTTGTTTGAATGTGCTTGTTTTTCTTGAATCCTTTAAGGCAAAGTTTATAACGTCGTTATATTCAGATGTATCCGAGAAACCATGAAAGCCGATAAAACCCTCAACTGCGTAGGCCTCTACTGCCCTGTCCCCGTGCTAAAGGTGAGACAGGCGCTGGACACGATGAAGGAGGGGGAAATATTGGAGGTGTTAGCCGACGACCCCGCCGCCGAGGAAGATATCCCCCAGCTTGTGGCTAGAACCGGCCACGAATTGATTCGAAAAGAAAAGCTGGGAAACATGTTCAAATTCCTCATAAAGACATGTAGGGTTTAAACAAGATTAAAACGGGAGCCTTAAACCATTCACCTTAGACTACGCTTCGCCAACCTCGCCGGACAGGAAACCTTGAGGAAGATGCCCCTTACACTTTACTTTAGTGAGCCTTTCGAAAACCGTTGATGATGCCTCCCTGGCTGAGGATGCTGAACCTAGAGAATTGGAGAATTGAAAGGTGGACGGGTATATGGCTAGCCGAAAGGCCAGTCCATCAACCTCCGCAGACCATCCAATATGGCCTCCACCGCTTTTTCATCCATCGAGGAAAGCTTGGAAACCGTTTCCACATATCTTTTCCTCATCTCCCCTGCGTAGGGGTTATACCTCTGTATTTCCAGCATCGTCCTCCAACCCCTTCCCATACGACGAAGCCTCAACATTGTTTCGTAAAGGGATCTTGACGTGAATCCCTTTGACACTGGATGTTCAACCAGAACCCTGAGCAGTGAGAGCATCGAGAAGTGATGTGTAACCTGCGCGATGGCCATCGTCCAGTCATGCTCCTTCGAGCTTGTCTCCGTCACGATAAGCCCCAACTTTTTAAAGTACTCTTTCAGGAGTTTACACTTCACCCCCTCCTTAACGTCGACCGCCAGCATTCTCTGACCCTTAAACCCTCTCGTGAAAGGCCCGAACAATGGATGCAAGCTGAGATATTCCATTTCAACCCCTAACAGTTTGGACAGCCGGTCAACCAATGGCGTTTTAACGGAGGCGATGTCGACGACTAGGACGTGTGGGGAAAGCTTTCTCGAAACCCTTACGTAAACGTTTACCACCTCCTCGAAGGGAACCGCTAAAACCAGCACTTCGGCGTCCTCCACATCTTCTAGTCCCCCATGCTCAAGACCCATCCGCTTCGCTACGCGTTTAGCCTTCTCCACGCTTCTTCCACACAGCCTTATCGAAGCCCCTGTAGGCTTTAGAAGCCTCGCCATCAGCCTACCCATTCCACCGGATCCCCCTGCGATGGCGATTACGCCTTCGGGTAGGATCCTAAGGTCTTCAGGAAAACACATTCCTCCTCCAACTCCTCTAACGCTTCGAGACAGGGCTTCATCGACCTGTGACCCTCGAAATCGCAGTAGAAATAGTATTCCCATGAACCTCTCCGAGCCGGCCTGGACTCTATTTTGGTCAGGTTGATGAGTCTTCTCGCGAAAGCGCCCAACGCCTTGTACAGGGATCCCGGTTCATGAGGCACTGAGAAGATGATCGAGGTCTTATCGTTCCCCGTTGGCTCTGAATCCTTTTTGGAGAGAATGAAGAACCGAGTATAGTTGTATGGAGCGTCTTCGACGCCTCTGGCCAAGGTTTCCATCCCATATATTCGAGCGGATAGCTCAGGCCCTATCGCCGCCGCGTTCCTCATCTTTTTAGCCCTCAACACCGCTCTGGCCGTGCTGTTCGTCTCCACAATCCTAACCCCAGGGAGGTTGGTTTCAATGAACCTTCTGCATTGAGCTATGGCCTGGGGATGCGAGTACAATACTTTGATCTGCTCAACTTTGACGTTAGGCCTCGAAATCAAGCATTGACTTATCCTCTCCTCGAATTCCCCGCATATTTTAACATCCGTCTCCAAGAACATGTCCAACGTAACGTTCACCGAACCCTCCAATGAGTTTTCAACAGGAACCACGCCGTATTCGGTTTCACCCCACTCCACGGACCTGAACACCTCTTGGATGCTTAACCTGTCCACGTACACGGCAGGCCGGGTGGAGAAAAACTTCCTCGCCGCCTGCTCGCAGAACGTTCCCGCAGGCCCCAGGTAGGCCACCTTAACCTCTTCGCCTTGAACCCTCCGACTCGCGGCGAGTATTTTAAGGAAAACCTCCTCCAATTCCAATGGGTCAAACCCCAGTTGCCTGGAAAACCTCCTCACCCTTTCGAGCACCGCTCTCTCCCTGTCCGGATCCCTCACCGGTAACCCACCCCTCCTCTTGAGCTCGCCGATCCTCTTGGAAAGCTCCACTCGACTCCTCAGCAAGCCTAGAATTTTGTCGTCCAGCTCGTCCATCGATTTCCTAAGCTGCGCAAGCTCATCCATAAGCTAACCATCCAACACCCTTGGAATCACACCGGCCTCCACTAGGATGTCGCACAGCGCCATCGCCAGGGATGATTCCACCACTGGAACCGCCTTGGGCACTATGCACGGGTCATGTCTTCCCTTTACAGATATGAAGGCGTCCTCCATTTTTTGCAGGTTTACGGTTCGCTGTTTAATTGGAATGGAGGAGGGGGGCTTAAAGGCGACGGACACCTCGATCGGCATGCCCGTGGAAATTCCACCCAGCACCCCCCCTGAATTGTTCGTTACGGTTATAACCCTCCCCCCTTCCACTGTAAAGGGATCATTGTTTTCCGAGCCCTTCAACCTGGCTGAGCGGAATCCCAACCCGAATTCCACCCCTTTAACTCCTGGAATTGAGTACATGATGGATGAAATCCTAGACTCCAGGGATTCGAATATCGGCTCCCCCAATCCAGCGGGGACGTTAAGCGCCACGGCTTTCACCACACCTCCTAAGCTGTCCCCCATTAACCTCACCTTTTTAATGGATTCTTCCATCAGCTTGGAGGCGCGCAGGTCTGGACATGAAACAGGCGACAACCTAACCTTGGATTTAATCTCCTCGATGGGCATTTCCCTGGCTTTTATACCACCTATTTCCACGGTGTAGGCCACAACCTCCACCCCAACTCTTTTCAGCAGCTTAAGCGCGATCACCCCCGCGATAAGATGTGTTAGGGTTATCCGACCCGAGAACCTCCCCCCACCCCTATAATCGTTGTATCCACCGTATCGCCTCCAAGCCGTGTAGTCGGCGTGTCCCGGCCTAGGCTTAAACCTAACCTCCTCGTAGGGTCGACTGTCGACGTCTCTGTTCCAGACCAACGCGCATATAGGAGCCCCTGTTGTTCTCCCCTCGAAAACCCCTGAAAGCAATTCAACTTCATCCAGTTCAACGCGGCCTGAATGAAGTTCAGGGTCAGGGGGAACCCGCCTCCTCATCGTTTCCTTAAAGTCCCCACTGTTTAACCGCAGCCCCGCGGGACAGCCATCCACGACGACGCCTACACATCTCCCATGGCTTTCCCCAAAGCTTGTAACCGAAAAAACCTTTCCATACGTGTTAGATCCCAGCGATCTCAGCCCCCAACGATTTCAGATCTATAAAGAAGTTAGGATATGATTTTTTAACACATCCATAGGAGAAAAGCTTGCTTTCACCTTCGATCCCTAACCCCAACACCGCGCAGGCCATGGCTATCCTATGGTCTCCATGAGAGTGAAATGAAACGGGCTTTAAACGTCCGCCTCTAACCCTCAATTCGCCATCCCTGTACGTTAATTCCGCGCCTGTTTTACTGAGCTCCGTTATCAGGGAGGAGATCCTGTCGGATTCCTTAAATCGGAGCCTTCCTACGCCCTTTATGACCGTTTCGCCTTCAGCGAAGCATGCGAGGGCGGCTAACGCGGGAACAAGGTCGGGCACATCCCTCGCTTCAACCTCCACGCCTTCCAGTTGGCCATCGCCCTCAACGACAAGGCGATCCTCAACCCAGCGGACCTTAACCGACATATCGGACAACGCCTGGAGAATTCTTTTATCGCCCTGGATGGAGTTAGAGTTCAACCCAAATATCTTTACAGTGGAGTGGGTGACAGCGGCGGCGGCCGCTAGAAAAGCCGCTGAGGAATAATCTCCCTCCACCCCGTGGTCTCTGGCGGCGTATTCTTGTCCACCGGGCACCGTGAATTCCCGGTATCCTTTAACGTAAACCTTCACGCCATGTTCCTTCAACACCTCTATCGTCATGTCCACATAAGGCTTAGACTCCAGCTCAGTATTCATGGAGACGGTTACATCGTCCTCGGATAAGGGAGAGGCGAACAGAAGCCCCGACAGGAACTGGGAGCTCACATCGCCCCTCAAGGTGACTTCCCCGCCCTTAAACCCTCCTCCGAAGACGACTATGGGCGGACATCCATCCCCCCTGGTGGAGTATGCGTCCACCCCCAGCTGGTGTAGGGCTTGAATCATCGGGCCCATGGGTCTATGAAGTAAACCCTTTCTTCCGGTTAAAACCGAGATGCCTGGAGCGTGGGCTAGGATTGGGGTTGTAAACCTAAGGGTTGCCGCAGATTCACCGCAGTCGACCACATTGGAAGGGGTTTCAATGAAGCTTCTCCCCACGACAATCCACATGTTTCCTCTCCGGGATACCTTTGAGCCATATTGGGTTACGGCTCGAACAGTGGACTCGGTATCATGGCAGATTAACGGGTCCTCGATCCTTGAAGGCTTCGGGGCCAGGGAAGCTGCGATGAGGAACCGATGTGTGTACGCTTTCGAAGGAGGAGCCTTCACCTCCCCGTTGAGAGTGCTTTTCTTAAAGGTTAGGAAGCTCAAGGGAACACCCTTCTCACAGGACCTCGGCTTTCCGGTTGTTTATGGGCGCTTTCAACACTGTGACCCCTGGCTTTCGCCAAGCCTTCTCGATTAGAACGGAAACCTCCCTGTCAGCCACGGCCACTACGCTGGGACCTTTCCCAGAGAGCCCCGCGGCCACCGCTCCCAGCCTTAAAGCCTCCAACGCGATTTCAGGGTTTTGGTTCAAAGCGACGGAGTGGATGTATCCGTTCAACGTCATGGCGATCCAATATCTACCTTCCAACGCCTCCCTCCACAGAACCTCCGTCAAAGGCGATATTCTTCTTAAAGATTCCACGTTCACATCGATCGTGTACCTCCTCGAAGATGGCACGTATACTACAGCCTCTAATTCGCTGGGCGGTGAAAAACGTTTGATCAAACGCCTTCCAACGTTGTCCGTTACCACGACGCCGCCCAGATAGGAGGCGCATGCGTCGTCGAAGGCCCCTGTCACCGTAACCTTAGCGGTGATGGACGCTTCCACGGCTAGGTTAATGATTTCAAAATCATCGAGATCCGCGTTGGCAGCTTTGACGGTGGCTAAAGCGATTGCGTTTGAGGCCGCGCTGCTGCTTTTCAACCCCCTTGCTACGGGTATGTTCGACTCCACAGTGACCTCAGCGCCCAAGTCCAGGTTTAAACGTTTAAGGACAAGGCTCACCGTCTTCTGGGCCAGGGTAGTATCCTCACCTGGCCCGTTCTTCACGGTCACCTTTACGCCTCCAGTTTTCTTCAACTCCACCTTGGCTTCGCTCCACAATCCTATTCCGAACGCAGCTCCTTTTCCCAGCCCTATGGCGTTTATTATCGTAGCCGCGCCGTAAGCTCGAGCTCTCGCGCACGTCAGGTTCAATTCACCCTTTTCATCTGGTTTAAGGCTTTGAGGGCGGCCCTCCGCATTAATTCAACCTTAGGCTCCACGTTAAACCATATTTTAATCGACTCAGCTCCTTGTTGGACAAGCATCTCAAGGCCGCTGACCGTTTCCGCGCCGCGGGCCCTGGCCTCCCTTAGAAGCTTGGTTTCCGGGGGATTGTACACTACGTCGAAGACGGTCATATCTTTTTTAAGCCACTTAGCCTCGATGGGAGTGGCTTCCATGTAAGGGTACATTCCCACCGACGTGGCGTTTATCAAAACTTGGCAGCCGTTCATCCACCGTTCCACATCTTCTAGGCTTCCCCAACCTGTTTTCAACCCGGATTCCTTCGAGAGTCTTCTAGCTAACCATCTCGCCCTGCTACTTGTACGGTTTAGTATCGTGAGCTTCGAGCATTTCCCCCCTACAGCGGTGGCTATGGCCCTGGCCGCTCCACCAGCCCCGAGGATTACCACATTTTTCCCCTCTATTTTTTCACCCCCTAGGGCTTTAAGGGCCCCCATCGCGTCGGTGTTATACCCTTTAAGGAGGCCATCCCTGTTTAAAACGGTGTTTACAGCTCCTATCGACTGGGCTTCTTCATCCACCTCATCTAAGAGGGGTAGGATGGAAACCTTATGGGGGGTTGTGACGTTGATCCCCTTCACGTTCAAGGCTTTGAGGCCTTCAACCGCGGTTTTCAAGCTGTTTTTACTCACCTTCACGGCTAAGTAAACGTAGTTGAGGCCGGCGGCTTGGTAGGCTGAATTATGCATGGCTGGGCTGACGGAATGCTCCACTGGGTCTCCTATGAGACAGCATAAACCTGTTCTGCCGTTGATTTCAAACCTCGGCTTCAGGGAACATCACTTTATAAATGTATGAGAGTTCTTCAATCGCTATTTGCCCCGCAGCCGTTTGCAAGTCCCTTCTCAGGGAGGCGTAGGTGAAGAGGCTTCCAAAATATGGGGCGAGGATCCTTGAAGGGACACCAAGCGGCCCCATGGCGAAGCACACTATTTTCGCGTCCCCTCTGACTGAGGCTAAGAAGTTAAGCACATTAAGGTTGTCTTCGCGTTTTTCAGCCTTGAAGACGATTTTGCATATGTCCGCTTCCGCTTCAACCTCCGCCTTCAGAGTCTCCGTTAACATCCTTCTCGCCGGGGTTTCATTTAAAAAGTGTCTGGACACGATGACTCCCGCTCCCCTCTCCTTGATGGACAACACCTTCCGCTTAACGTCGCCCATCGACAACTCCACATCCACAAGCTCGAAACCCAGATCCGCCGCGGCGCGTAAAACTTTGAACCTCTCCTCCTCATTGAGGTTGGATAACCCGCCTTCCACCCGACTTCTCAGGGTTGCGATCTTAGGCTTCTCAGTCGCTTGCAAGAGGCTTTTCAGACCGCTGAAATTCTTTAAGCCCTCATCCTCCAAGTAGTCTAGCCTATACTCAACGTAGTCGGCGCCCTTCTCAGAGGCCTCCCTCGCCAGGCTAGCCGCTTCCCCTAGGCTTGTTACCGGTATGGAAACGCATATTTTCGGAGTCAACCTTTGTTTCCAGCGTAACCTATTTTTCGATGACTGTTTCAGCTTCGACAAGGGTTCCGAAGTGTCTTCCACCTGGCTGATGTCTGATGAGAACCTTGTCCCCTGGTTTCAATTCCGTCACGGGGATCGATGAGTCTTTGGTTACGAGATGTATGGTTTCAGCGTTTTGCAAGATGACTTTGTAGACCATTCCTTTATAGGCCGCTTCCACCAGTAGGAGGGGCCTCAACTCTATTTTCACCCTCCCTATGCTGGTGGCTCGTGTTTCACCTCCCCTGTTAACTATTAACGCTTCGTCTCCGGCCTTAAGCTCCGAGAGGTATCTTGTTCTCTCGCTTGAGGCTAGAATATAAGAGGAAACTGGGCCCGCGTTAACCCTGAAGGGCCTAGGCTCCACATGAGGGTTCGGAATCACTTCGGCCTGAACGAGGAACAGCCCCGAGGACTGGGATCCGACGAGAAGGCCTTCCCCCGGGCTCATTAAGCTGACGGTGTCTATGCACACCCTGGCTCCGGGGTTGAGAATTTTCACGTTCGTCACTTCGGCTTCTTCTAGGATGAGGAAGATCGACTTCTCCTTTAGAGCCTTAGAGGCCTCTACCAGCGTCTTCAGGTCCTCGGTCTCTAGAAGGACGCCGTCCACTCCCAGCTCTAGGGTTTCAGCCGCCACTGTGGCCTCCTCCACGTTGGAGACATGTGCGAACAGCTTGGAGGATTTGCCGTGTAGCTGAGCTATCAGGTTCTCTAGGGGGATGACCTTCCAGTCAGGGCAGTTTACGATGATGTTTTGTATTCCTTTCTCCACGGCCTTAAAGACTTTCACTTCATCGCCCCTATTCTTCACGGTTATGTTGGTGGCCGACTCCCCTAGGATGGGCTGTACAGCTGAGTCTGGGGCTACAAGCTTAACATCTCCCCCCTCCTCCGACACCACCTTTCTCGCCCTGAGGTTTTTGGCTAACTGCGCATCCGTTGAGGAGACCACAACGGCGTCGCAGAGCTCGGAGGCCTTTTCCAGCAACTTCATTTTTTTCTCGACGGGAAGTTTTCCATCAACTCTCAGCCACAGCTCGGTCATGCCTGCTCGCCCAACGCTTTAACGGCCTCCTCGACGGTTGCGTTTTCATGCACAATTAGCGATAAAGCTCTGCACATCCTATCGGGATGCTCATGTTGAAACACGTTTCTCCCTATTGAAACACCTTTACAGCCAACGCTTAAAGCGTCGTAGACCATCTTCAACACTTGAACAGCAGTCTCCACTTTAGGGCCTCCCGCGATGATGACGGGTACTGGGCTTGAATTCACCACACGTTTAAAGCTGTCCACATCCCCTGTGTAGTTCGTCTTCACGATGTCGGCTCCCAGCTCAGCCGCTAACCTAGCCGCGTGGGCGACGGCTTCAGGGTCATGCTCGCTTTTGATCAGCTTACCCCTAGGGTACATCATGGCGAGAAGCGGTATGCCATACGTCTCGCATTCCTCGGATACATATCCAAGTTTCTCCAGCATCGCCGGTTCCTGGTCGTCGCCTACGTTTATGTGAACGGAAACCGCGTCAGCCCCCAGCTTCAGGGCTTCAGCCACGGAGCCAACCCTAACCTTCCAGTTTGGCTGCGGGGAATACTTGGTGCTACCTGACAGATGGATGATTAATCCCAGGTCTCCTGTGTCCACATTTTTGGCGATGCCCTTATGAACCACAACGGCGTCCGCCCCGCCCTCCATCAACTTATCTACGATGGTTTGCATGTTTTCTAAGCCTTTAACCGGGCCGCTGGTGACGCCGTGATCCATCGGGATGATCACGGTTCTGCCATCTGGCATAATCCTCTTCAAACGCTTCCTTTTACCCGCGTTCACGTTTTCATCGCCTCCTACTCAATGTACCCTTTTTCCCGAAGCAGCTCAGCGATTAGCACAGCGCATCCGGCGGCGCCTCGGATGGTGTTGTGGCCTAAAGCCATGTATTTTAACCCCTTAGACTTGAAAACGGGGTCGCCTCTCACCCTCCCCACCACCACTGCCATGCCGTTTCCTTCAAGCCTGTCCAGACGGGGTTGAGGCCTATCCTCCTCCAGCCTTACGATCACCGGTTTCTCAGGTGCCGAGGGTAGCTTTAACCGTTGAGGCTCAGCTGTAAAGGTTGAAAAAGCTTCTAACGCTTTTTCGGGCGGGCATTTCTTCTTCGTTTCAATGAACACCGATTCCATGTGGCCGTCTATGGTGGGGACGCGGTTGCAGCTGGCGGACACTGAGAAGTCTGCCACCCTCTCCACGTGGCCGAGAATCTTCTTCGTCTCCACCTCAACCTTCCGCTCCTCATCCTTGATGTAAGGTATGATGTTGTCGATGATGTCCATGGAGGGAACACCTGGGTATCCGGCCCCGGAAACCGCTTGCATCGAGGTAACGATGACGTTTCTTAAACCAAACTCGTCTAGGAGGGGTTTTAGAGACAACGTAAGGACGGCGGTGGTGCAGTTTGGGTTCGTCAATATGGCTCCCTTCCAACCATATTTTTTCCTCTGTTTGTCCACAAGCTGGATGTGGTCGGAGTTGGCTTCAGGGTTCAATATTGGCACGAACGGATCCATTCGATGAGAAGCCGCGTTGGAGACCACTATCTTTCCCGCTTGGGCGAATTTGGCTTCAATCGGCCCCGCTACATCGGAGGGAAGAGCTGAGAACACCAGTGGAATATCGTCCATCTCCGCTGGATCCGGGGACACCACCACTTCATCGGCAATTTCCCTAGGCAGCTCGCCGATCAGCTTCCACTTACCAATCTCCCAGTATTTTTTTGACACACTTCTTTCTGAGGCTGCTAGCTTGGAGATTTTAAACCATGGATGTTTTTTTAGAAGTTCAATAAAACGTTGCCCGACAAGCCCCGTAGCGCCCAATATTCCAACATCGATCAAAACTATTTTTCACCCCTTTAACGGAGCCTGACACATCGCAGGGCTAGGCGGAGAAACATGGCTACGCTTAGAACAGCTGGCCGTGTCCACGTTGAACATGAAACCCATACATCTATGTTTACTACTCACCGAGGATTCCTCCGAGCTGAGACCTGTTTGGAGCCTGGGTGCTCAGCTCACTTGCCGTAATAAAAGTAGAAAAAGCCGCTGCGCCGCTGTTTCGCCGTTTCCATCGTCCCTGTCATGGCCAGGCTCCTTCTCGCCGATCCCTTTTTCCATCAACTAATATAAAAACCTAATGCTTACAGCTCAAACATGTTGTCTTTGCTCTAAACGCTAAAACATCCGGTACGTGAATACTGGCTCCTACACCTAACTACGCTGCGGCATCCGGCCTATATTTTAACGGAACCTTAAGATTTGCGCAGAATTCTTTTCACTTAGATCCTCAGCTGAGCTTCCAGAAAGGGGTCAATGGAACCTTCAGCAAGGTGGTCAATATCCAAGTTAGGGCGGCGTAGACCACTATGGCTATGATGCCCACTAAGACGGCGCCAAGCCACCCGGTGTCAAAGAAGTGATGAATTAAAGCGACCCATAGGATTAAGACCAAGATGAGACCGACGAGCGGAATGAAGTGCATGATGGCGTATCCTATTATCACGCCCAACAGGGTGATCCAGAAGGCGTCGCTGAGCTTGGCTTTGTCCCCGCCGACGATTCCCCGGCCCACGACCCATAAGGCGAAGGATACGAGTAGAATGTTGACGACGAAGGTTATCAACCATCCTAACCCGATTGAACGAATCATATTCCATCCACTTCAAACTATTCAGCGTTGAGCTTATAAAATTAACATAGGTGGCCTATCCAAGCTTCTACCCTAGTTATGGTTTAGGGGACGTGTAAACACCTCGACGTAGTTTTTAATCAAACTTGAGAAAACCCCTTAAATCTTCTGGGGCCGTTTAATTCCTCGAGGTAGTAAGGGTATGTTGAGGTTAGTTGAGGTTGAAGGAGCCCCGAGGAGTCGAGGTCGACAGTTCGGGGAGAAATGTAAGCGGGAAATTAATAGGACGCTAGCTCATAACTACAGGATTATTCAGCACAACTATGGGCTTACCAGGGAAGAAGCCATCTTCAAAGCTCGAGCCCTTATCCCGAAAGCTAAGAAGTTGGCCCCTGACCTCTGCGAGGAGTTGGAGGGTGTGGCCGAGGGCTCCTCAACATCCTTCGAAGACGTATTCATCTTAAACACCATCCCCGAGGTGATGAAGATGTGCGCTGGTGGATGCACGGTCATATCGGTGGACGGAGAGCTCACCGATGATGGAAGGCGGATTACGGCCCAAACAGTGGATTGGAACCCCATGCTCGAAGATCAGTACGTGGTTTTAAAGGTTGTTCCCGAAAAGGGCCCCTCGATGTTAACGTATACGCTCGCGGGCCTCCTAGCACTCGTTGGAATAAACTCTAAAGGCTTGGGTTTGTTCATGAACATACTTCTGACCAGTGAAAAATTGGGGGAAGGCCTTCCCACTTACTTTATTCTGAGAAGAATACTGGAGAAAGAACGGGTCGGCGAAGCGTTAACCAGCGTCGTAACGCAGAAGAAAATGACGTCCTTCAACTACGTGGTCACCGACGGTGAAGGAGACCTTTACTGCGTAGAATCCTTAGTCGACGACTACGAAGTCCTAGGCGATGAGGGGGGAATATTCGTTCACACCAACCATATTTTAACGGGAAGGTTAAGGGAAAAAGACATATACGTTGAGATAAGCCAAAACGTGGAAACACTAACAAGATTTCGTCGAGCCCGAAAACTACTACTGAATACGTTAAAGAAGAAGGGTAGAATAGGAATAGAGGAGATCAAGCGAATACTAGCGGACCACGCGAACTACCCCGACTCCATATGCAGACATCAGAGGGAAGAGTATCCGGTTGAGGTAAGGTTTAAAACACTAGCAGCCATCATCTCCAAGCAAGGGGAAGATAAGATGCTAATAAACTTGGGAAACCCATGTTTAAACACGTATAAGGAGTACGCCCTGAAATAATATGAGTTGCTTTGTGGCTTAATTGTTTCTGAGACGCAAGAATGTTTAAATTAATATATAGCCCAGGATCATCTCATCAATAGGTTTCACATAATTATGTATAGAAAATGGAGTTAAGCCACAAAGCATATGAGTTAAAAACACTCCTAAGCCCGAACTAAAGGCCAGGAAAACGTTGATGGGACGCTAAACATACATATAACTATCATCAAAGCCCCATCATACTTGGAAAATCTTTTATATTGAATAGTCGTCATTAAGTAAGTTGAGGTTTTAACATATGGGTAAAGAGGAGAAGGTTTCTAGGCGAGGATACGTAAAATACGCGGCGGCCGGCGTGGTCGTCGTCGGCGTAGCCGCAGCCGGGGCATATTACGCGACGAGGCCTAAGCCAACCCCAACACCAACCCCGACGCCGACGCCAACTCCTACCGTCAAGCCAACGCCAACACCGACACCTACACCTAAACCAACCCCTACGGCACCACCCGTAACCTTAAAACTCGTGTGGTACGTGGCCTATCCGGATCAAATAACGGAGTTTAGAAAGCTTTATCCAAACGTGACAATTGACGCTTGGTACACGGATTATGGCTCGATGATTGGGAGGTTGTTCGCGACTCAGGGAAAAGAAGACGACTTGATCCAGCATTACACCGGCACCGTTTGGCTTATGTGGCCTACTGGAACAGTAAAATCGGTGCCCGTTTCAGAGCTGTCAAGATGGAAGCCGGGTAATGTAACGCCCATCTGGTCCGAGCCTGAAAAATACTTTGGAGTCGGCATTTCTAAGGAGGATTCAGCGAAAATGGCGCCGCTTATAAAAAGAGATCTATGGGTGCCCGGAAAGGAGGAAAAGGAGTTCATTTTAACACCCCATGTGTACAACATGGATTCGGGTGGATGGGATCCTGAAATGATACCGGACAGGGACATCCACACGATGGGCGAATTGCTGAACAGGGAATGGAAGGGTAAGGTAGCCATCTCCGATATAGCGAACTCAGCGATCGCGAGGATTGCAAACTACTTAGACTACACTGGGCAGCTGAAGGTGGAAAACGTCAGCGACCTGAAGCCAGACGAGCTTACTAAAGTGATAGACGTGATGATCGAGCATAAGAAGGCGGGTCAGTTTAAAGCGTTTTGGCCTGGATACGCCTACGCTGTCGCCTTACATGTAGCCCGGGAAATATACATTTCGGATGTATGGCAGAACGGGGTATACGATGTTAGGAAAGCTGGCGTTCCACTCTACCAGGTGATCTCGGATGAGGGGCATGATGGTTGGTTTAGCGGATACTTTATCGGAGCGGGAACCGGGGCGGACAAGCTCCCCTGGTGCTATAAGTTCATAGACTTCGGGTTCAGCGGCGTCATGACAAGGTATATAGGATCCATAACGACGTATTATACTTCAACGGGTCCAGTGTCTCAAGAGTGCAAAGACGCCATGGGCCCTGAGTTCTGGGGCTGGTTCTATGGAGGCAAGAGAACCTACAAACCGATTACCGATTTATTCCCCAATAGATCGGAACGAATCGCTCAAGCCTTGTTTGAACCGGAGCACTATACATGGTCGATGACCTCTGGAAAAGAGGATCCTAAAGGAAACCTGAGAGACGGGGGAGAGTATTTCACGAGGATAGGTAGGAT
>Ga0078972_1010598_pt1 | contig 17087 bp, 15 predicted proteins | sample YelNatPaOPGAMG01_FD_67568 | JGI IMG/M metagenome (GOLD analysis project Ga0078972, IMG submission 67568) | Hot spring thermophilic microbial communities from Obsidian Pool, Yellowstone National Park, USA - OP-RAMG-01 (SPADES assembly) (version 2) | ecosystem: Environmental > Aquatic > Thermal...
AGGCCCGCTTAGCCGAGAAGTTGAAACAGATCTGGCTTCAGCCGGATAGAGGAAGTGCCGAGAGATTAGCTCAACTTATCATCGAGGAGTATGAGGGTAAATATCCTGAGGCGATGCGCTGTCTGGAGGAGGGCCTGGAAGATTCGCTTCAGTTTTATAATTTCCCGGAGATAGATAAGCGCCGGGTCTCATCAACGAATGTGCTGGAAAGGACGAATTGTGAGATAAGGCGGCGGAGCCGGGTGGTGGGCGTTTTTCCATCGATTGGGTCTTATCTCAGGCTGGTAACTTCATATTTAATCGAGTACATGGAGGGCTGGGCTAACGAATATGCTTATATTAAGGCGGATAAACTCGGGCCGCTGTTAGAAGAAGGGATGGTTCAAGCAGCAAATTAAGAGCTAAAAATGGAGTGTTTACGATGGTTAATTTGCGAATTAAATTTGACACGGCATTCAGACCTTTTCGCTAAATTTAACTTCTTTCTAATTGTTGGGCATTTAAATTTTTGGTTCCTCCGACTTTTTGCGGGCAAAAATGACATTTTTTAAGTAACATTTTAGCTACCTCGCCTCACCCGGGTTTATTGTCCCTGAGGACAATTAAATTAGATGAGTGCCAATAAAATACGATGAGGAGTCAAAAGATTTTTTTCTAAAACTCCACCTCTAAAGCCTGTTTCCAGCCTCTCTGATACCTTTCATTTTCAAGGTTTACCCAAACAACGCCCAGAAGAACCATTTTTTGCCGCCTCTTCCTGATTTATTTTAGAGTCTTTCGTGGGATCTTGAGGTCAGTCGTGGCGGCTTCATAGGCGAAAGCCGCCATCACCACTGCATTTTTCATCAAATCCTCGGCGGAAAGAGTATCCAGGAAGTCTAAGTTAGTATGCCCGGCGGTACCGGCGATTCTATCCTGAATGAATTGAAATGCTGGAAGTCCAGCCTGGTCAAAGGGGATATGGTCAGTGCTGCCGACACTCTTAATGGAGATGGTGGTCAGACCAAAATCCCTGAAGGGCTCCATCCACGCCTGGAAAAGGCGGCGAACATGTTCGTTGCCCTGGAGATAAATACCTCGATACTGGCCGGCGCCATAATCCTGATTAAAATAAACCTGGAATTTTTCATAATCTTTGGTCGGCGGGTTGGCCGGGTCTTTGGGATTACCGAAATGCTTCTTTACATATTCTGTCGAACCGAACAGCCCCTGCTCTTCTCCACTCCACAGGACAACTCTTATAGTTCGACGGGGTGAAGCCCCGATGGCCTTGAGAATTCGCGCCGCCTCTAACACGACCGCACAACCGGAGGCATTGTCGCTGGCATTGGGACTGGCGTGCCAGCTATCAAAATGAGCCCCTATCATTACTATTTCCTCCTGTAAATCAGTGCCGGGGATTTCGCCTATTACGTTCCCGGCTTTTTCCACCTGTTCACCAATTTTGTTTCTGATTTCCAGCTCGACTTTAACCGGAATACCTCGCTTTATGATTCGATACAGGCGGTTATAATGTTCGGGAGTGACGGCCACAATAGGCAAGGATTCCAGAGTCTTTTCCCTTGACCATCTGTCCTTCTTGCTTTCCGGGCGAGAATACCCAACCACCACCCCTGGCCGACCACCCTCGCACTGAAAAACAGCTACGGCTCCTTCCGCTTTATAAAAAGCTATTTTTTCTTCCTGAGTTAAAAGGTCTGGGTTGGGTGGAGGTGGAACTGGACGCGGGGCCGGGACCACTTCCTCTTCCAGTTTTTTGAGGTCAGCCTCGCTCAGGCGGGTTACGCCTCGTGATAGCTCAGCCTGGGTGATAGCCAAGGGAGGGCTGGCCAGGACAAAAGTCCCTTTGAGTTTTCCTTTGAGCCCGGCCAGCTCAGACTTCAATTTTACGTCGCCTATGACCACCGGGCAAATTACTTTCCCCTTAGTGCCTGGCGTATGAGCCAAAGGAAATCCTGTCATCGGTTGATAATCCGGTTCCAGCATATGAAGAGAGAAATACTCATTATCCCAGGTAACTCCATAATCCATGTACGGTTCAATAACCACCTTCTCCAGGCCGATTTCTTTCATTTTGGCTACTGCCCAGAGCTGGGCTTTTTTCATCGCCTCTGAGTTAGTAAGGCGGGCCCCAAGAACATCAACTATATAACCAGCTATCTCCATAACCTGTGAGTGCTGGAGGCCTTCTTCTCTTATTTTGGCTATGGTTTCCCAGTGAACCGCAACTTGATTTTGACCGCTTATGACCGTTTGAAACGTGGCGATAAAAACAAAGATAACCGCCAGAATTTTTCTAACTTTAATCATTTTAAGCTCCTTATTGCCATGTTCAATCTAAGATACTTCATAAAAAGCCCCTTCTAATAATCAAGGCTCTCGGAGCTAAATTATCGCTTTTCCTTCCATAAGTTCAATCAGAAATCATAAAAAATATTTCGCTCCAGGTCCTGACGTTTTCTACCAAATTAACCCGATATAATAGACATATTCTCCTTTTTCCGAATCAAGATTAGAAACTATCTTCGGCTCTTTCGCTAAAGGGATGGTATTTATTTGGCTCAAGGCGGCTGTATTTCCTTTAAAAACAAGAAGGTACAAGGTTTTAATCGGCCAGACGGATTTTAAAAGGGGAAGACGATTTGTTCTCCTCCCCACCTTTGAAGGCGCCAAAATAATGCTTTATGAGGCCCTCTTTTCCTCAGGTTGAAAAGTTATTAAAGGCCAAAAAATGCTAAATATAGTCGATAAAAAAGCCTCGGAAGCACCTCACTTTTTAAGGATGAGGCCCGGTCTTCTTGACAGAAACCGCGGACTTTTCATAAAAAGCTCTTATCATCTTATGAAAGTTGGAGCAAGCCAATGAAATTAACCAAACCACTCTTTTTCTTGGCATTATTGACTCTGGCCATGCTGTTTTGGGCTGACCTTCAGGCTCAGGATAAGAGCTCAGAGCTTTTAACCCTGGAGAGGATTTTTGCTTCGCGGGAATTTTCGCCTGAGTCCTTTGGACCCGCCCACTGGCTCCAGGATGGGTCATCGTATACCGTGCTCGAAAATTCGCCCACTATGCCTGGAAGCAAAGACATCGTTCTCTATTCAGCCGCCACCGGTACCCGGAAAATACTGGTCCCGGCCTCGCTTCTTATCCCCCATGGTCAAACCTCCCCTTTGCCCATAGATGATTATTCCTTTTCCGACGATCTGAAACGACTTCTTATCTACACCAACAGCCAGCGAATCTGGCGGCAGAAGACGCGCGGGGATTACTGGGTGCTGGACCTCCTCAGTCAGCAGCTCAAAAAACTTGGACCAGGGTTAGAACCAGCCTACCTGCAGTTTGCCAAATTTTCTCCAGACGGAAAATTAGTCGCTTATGGGTATAAAAATAACCTCTATCTTGAGGACCCGGAGTCGGCCACAGTTACCAGGCTAACCGAAGATGGCTCTGACGATATCATCAACGGCACCTTCGACTGGGTTTATGAAGAAGAATTTTCCTTGCGCGACGGCTTTCGCTGGAGTCCCGACGGGACAAAAATATCATTCTGGCAGCTTGATAGTTCTGGCGTCCGGGATTTTTACCTTATCAACAATACCGACGACCTTTATCCAAAAATTATTTCTTTCCGATATCCCAAGGTCGGCGAAACCAATTCCGCCTGCCGTTTGGGAGTGCTGGATATTGCCACTAAAAAAATTGTCTGGCTAAAAGTTCCGGGTGATTCCAGAAATAATTATATTCCCTGGATGGCCTGGGTGGGCAAAGATAAGGTCATGCTGCAACATCTCAACCGCCTCCAAAACCGGAATGAAGTTCTGCTGGCCGAGGCCATGACCGGAGATGTCCGCACCATTTTTGTGGATGAAGATAAAGCCTGGGTAGAAGTTGACACTGACCTCACCCTTTACGATAAAGGAAATCGTTTTCTCTTTACCAGTGAGAGGGATGGCTGGAAACATGTTTACAGTGTGGATTTATCTGGCAGTGCCAAGTTATTAACTCCCGGCAATTATGATGTCATTCGCCTGAGCGGTCTTGACGAGAAAAAAGGCTGGCTATACTTTGTCGCTTCTCCCGAAAATCCCACCCAGGAATACCTGTATCGAGTTCAAATGGATAAACCGGGAAAACCGGAAAGAGTGACTCCAGCCGAGCTCGGCGGAACCAATTCCTATCGACTATCTCCTTCCGGCCAATTTGCTTTCCACACCTATTCCTGTTTTGGTCAGCCTCCCGTAACTGACCTCGTCCAGCTTCCCCAGCATAAGCGGCTTAAAACTCTGGTCGAAAATAAAGAGCTGGCTACCAGAGTCAATTCCCTAAGAAAATCACCAGCAGAATTTATTAAAGTGGATATTGGTGAGGGAGTCCTGTTAGATGGCTGGATGATGAAACCACCGGATTTTAACTCCGCAAAAAAATACCCGCTTTTTATCTATGTTTACGGCGAACCTGCGGGCACCACTGTTCGGGACGCCTGGGGCGGGAACACCTATCTCTGGCATCTTCTTCTGGCTCAACAGGGTTATATTGTGGTCAGCGTTGATAACCGAGGCACACCCGCACCTCGGGGCCGTGATTGGCGAAAAATTATTTACCGCCAGGTGGGCATTCTGGCTTCAGCCGACCAAGCCGCCGCGGTAAGAGCCCTGATTAAAAATTACAGCTTCATTGACCCCGAACGCATCGGCATCTGGGGCTGGAGTGGTGGGGGGCAGATGACCCTCAATGCCCTTTTCCGCTATCCCGACCTCTATAAGATGGGGATAGCGGTAGCCTTTGTCAGCGACCAGCGCCTCTATGACACCATCTATCAAGAGCGCTACATGGCCCTTCCCCAGGACAATCCCGAAGGCTACAAAAACGGCTCTCCGATTACCTTTGCCCACCAGCTAAAAGGCAAACTGCTCATTATCCACGGCACCGGCGATGATAACGTCCATTTTCAAAGCTTTGAAAAGCTGGTTAACGAGCTAATTGCCCACGACAAACTCTTTTCCATGATGATTTATCCCAACCGCACCCACGGAATTAGCGAAGGCCGAAATACTACTCTCCATCTTTACAGAACCATGCTCAATTTCATCAAACAGAACCTTTAAAAGTTATAATTGTGGCCATAGATAAAAAAAATCTTATTTTGAGATATATTAAATTTTCATCTTCTTTTTTAAAATAATTTTTCCTCGAGTAACATTTTTGTCTATTTATAAGAAGCCGCAATCGGCAAAAGCATCTTTACTCAATTGACCAGGCTGAAAACCATTCGCCCCTGAAAGATTCGCCTGGTTATTAGCTAAAAGGGAAAATTATTCCCGGAAAAAGGCGGCCTCTTAAGCCCAGAATTAGCTTGCCCTCCGGATGTCACCGCGTCAGGCCTATTCTTTGTTTGAGAATTATCCTCTTTCCCTTGGCGTTAGCCGCAAGCAGCAGCCTGCTCTTTCTTTCTAAGGAATAAAATCGTCAGCCCAGACTGGGAGGGTTTGTTCATCCCTCATAAAAATCATAACTATAACCCAGATTCATCTCCATAGCTTTTGGCAGGATCACTGAGGCCAGAACGATATCTTGAGCCGCTATACCCACAGTCTTAAAGAAAGTAATCTCATCGGCAGCCAACCTGCCTGGTTTTTTGCCTGAAGCCACTTCGCCCAGCTCGGCCACGATGTGTTCTGGTCCGAAAAGTCCCTCTTTCATCGGGATGATCAGGTCGCCGGCTTCCTCCAGAGCCATATCCTTTTTGTCTACAAACACTCTGGCCCGCGCTACTGTCAGAGAAGGAATTTCTCGTTCCTCAGGTTTGTAAGAACCAATGGCGTTGATATGGACGCCTGGCTTGATATCCCTATCATCAAAAACCGGAATTTTAGAAGTGGTGGCGGTGGAGATAATATCAGCCCCCTCCAGCGCCTCCTGGGCGGAACCGGCCACTCTGATTGGCATAGACAACGACTCCGACATTTTCCTGGCGAAAAGTGTAGCCCGTTCTTTATCCTGGTCATAAATTCTGGCCTCTTCTATTTTCCGGACAGCAACTACTGCCTCCAATTGAAAGCGCGCTTGGAAGCCAGCTCCAAAAAGAGTTAGCCGCCGGCTTTCGGGACGACTCAGAAGCTCGGTGGCCAACCCACAGGCAGCACCAGTTCTCAATGCCGTCAGAGTGCTTGCTTCCAAAATCCCCAAAGGCCGGCCATCCGCAGCTTCAAACACCAGCATCAAAGCGTGGCTGAAGGGAAGCCCTTTTCGGGGATTGTTCTCATAGAGGTTGATAATTTTTACGCCGAGCTTGCCGTCTTCAGGAAGATATGAGGGCATTATTAGTGACGTGCCCTTCGCCTCAAGGACATCAAGGCGAGTTCGAGCCGGAACCTTGACTTTCCCTTCTGAGGCGAGAATGAAGGCTTTTCTCACGGCCTCAATAGCCTCCTTCATCGAACACACTTGCCGAATATTCATTGAAGAAAGAAGCCGGACTTTTCTATCCACCATTGACGTCACCTCTTAAAGAATTTATCCTCCACTAAAACTTTTTTTATTTTCATCAATCCTTCTGGTCCCACTGATTTTTAGGATTAATAATTTTTTGGCCCTCAATAAAGGATTAATTTAAACGCAGTTTATAATCTTTCAAGCTCAACAGATTAACATCTGTAGGCGGCAGGTTCATGGTCAGCAATTTTATCTGGAATCTGTTTCCCTAAATGCTCTAAGGATAAATCCGATAGTGTTGTTCGCTCTTTAGATTTCTTCATTCCCTAAATCCCCAATAATCACCTTCTCATCTTATAACTCTTTTTTTCAATCTTTTCTTGCTTTTTTCTTCATTTTCAGGGCTGAGGGGCAAACAGCCAGCCCGCCAAGGGAAGTGACTCGGAGCTCGGCCGGCATAGTTTTTCCCACTGCCAGAACCGCATCTATGGTTTCATCGAGCGGGATGGGATTCTGGTAGCCCCCAAGAATCAGGTCAGCACAGATGAAGGCATTGGCCGCGGCCACGGCATTTCGCGTATGGCAGGGTATCTCACAAATGCCTTGAACCAGGTCGCAAACTAAACCCATGGTATTCTGGAAAGAAATAGCCGCAGCGTCACAGGCCTGCTCGGCCCTTCCTCCCCAGGCGTCAACCACAGCCGCCGCGGCCATAGCTCCGGCGGCGCCAATCTCGACCTGGCAACCGGCAATTTCAGCCGCAAAAGTAGCTCGCCGCGCCACCACCACTCCCACTGCGCCGGCGGCCAGGAGCGCTAAGGAAGCTTTCTCTGGGCTTAGGCTCATCTCTTGGACGAGCGTGCTGATGACTCCAGGAATAGTTCCGGCTGAGCCGCCAGTAGGAGCGGCACAGACCACCCCACCCGAGGCCGCCACATGTTCTGCGGCCATGGCCCGGATAGCAGCCCGAGAAAGACGACCTCCCGTCAACCGGCCTTCTCTTTCCGCCTGAAAAATCAAACCGGCTGTAGGCTCCAGAAGCTGCAGGTTCAAGGGCTCGGGTTTCAACCCTTCCTGAACAGAAGCCAGCATGACGTCGAGGCGGCGATTCATCTCGCGAAGAACATCGGCTTCCGTCAGGCCTAAAAGCTGAGCTTCATAAGCAAGGGCCACCTTCCCCAGAGAAACTCCGTCAGCCGAGGCGATGGTGACTATTTCGTCAGCGGAAGCGAAGAGGGGCTCACCGGAGACAACAAAAGAAACTGGACCGGCTTGCCAGAGATTGGCACCATAAATTTCTTTTAATTTTTGTCGGTCATCCGGGGAAAGGGGCTGGCGACGAGCCGCCCGGACTAAGATTTTGCCCGCCTTTTTTTCGGACTTCATCATTTCAAATTTGGCGTTTAAATCACGACCTCGGTCCAGAATATTCCTGAGAGGGCCTTCAGCTCCGGCCGGGGCTTCAATTAGGGTCTCATAATAATCACCAGAAAGCAGAACCGGCCAGCCGTTTAATTCTACGATTTCGATGGCCCCGCCTCCAACGGATTTGGCAGTCATTATCAGCCTCTGGCCCGCAGCGGACAGAAGTTCAATCTGGACCATATTCGGATGATTGGCATCCGGGATTGACTCGACAACGAACTCGAACTTATATCCCTGAGAAGCCGCCAAGCGGAGCGCCTGAAAAAAACGAATGTCCGTTATTTCCCAGCCCAGAAGACCTGCGGCAAAAGCCAGGTCAGAATTTTGCTCCCGAAATACCCGGGCATAGGAACCATTGGGGTCAAAAACTATCCGGGCGGAAACTGGTTCTGCACCGAGGAGCGACCTGGATATATAACCGAGGCGATAGGAGGCGGCGGTGTGAGAGGAGGATGGTCCCCGCATTATCGGCCCAATAACATCATTGAAAATCGATACGGGCTTCATCAAATAGATATTAATAATTTACCAGACCAATATCAATTTCATAAAAAATCAACCGCATAGCCAAAAGAGTAACTGACAATGGGGAGGAGCCACCTTAATCCATGTTTATTTTTTATTTCAGCTATTGCTTATTTCACCCCACCTCTTCGCTTTTTTTATAAGATGCCGCAAGGCGCTATCAAGACAATTATCCGCCCATCGTTTGAAAGATTCGTCAACCTTATTTCCTAAAGGTCCAGCATATACTCCCCAAGAGTAGCCTGGATTTTGACCCCACCATTGACCTCTTATCAATTGAATACGATAAAAAATATTTAAAAAAATTTAAACGAGGCGCCAGGATTGAGCGGAGGAGGGAGGCGGAAGGATAAGAGGAGAGCTTCCCCTCGATAGCCCCAAAAAAATATATATAAGATGGTAGAGATTTTATGGTAAATATGTGAGGTAGCAGCGATTTTAGAATGGCGCCGGGGAGCAGAATTTCCACCGGTTATTTACAAAAAAAAGAAGCCCCCCGAGAGAGCACAGGAAGCTTCGCCCTGTTTCACCCCTTCTATTTGGAGGTCATTCACTCAGGGCTTTCCTCAGTTCCTCTTTTAAGGGGGGAATAACCTGGAAGAGGTCGCCGACAACGCCCAAGTCAGCCACTTTAAAAATCGGCGCCTCTGGGTCTTTATTGACGGCCACAATGACCTTCGAACCGCTCATTCCCGCTAAATGTTGAATCGCTCCGGAAATCCCGAAGGCTAAATAAAGATTAGGGCAAACCGTCTTACCCGTCTGGCCCACCTGATGTTGATGACCAATCCAGCCGCTATCGACGGCGGAACGGGAGGCGCCAACGGCTGAACGAGGGATGATGGCGCAAAGCTCCCGGAGTAAGTTAAAATTCTCGGCCCCTTTCATGCCTCGGCCGCCGGAAACGACTACTTCGGCTTCAGTGACGTCAAGCTCGGCGCCCTCTTCTCTGATAATTTCCGCCACGCCAGCCACAGGTCCGGAATAAGGATTGGCTATCTTTCGTTCGATAACCTCGCCCTCACCCGATTGAGGCTCGCTCAGAGGGAAGATATTAGGTCGAAGAGTAGCTAATTGGGGTTTTGTCTTTAATTTTAGCGTCAGAAGAGCTTTGCCCGCGTAAACTGGTCTAATGAAAACGAGCTCGCCATTCAAAACCTTCAGTTTGGTGCAATCTGAAGCCAGAGCGACCTGAAGCTTACCAGCCAGACGAGGGGCCAGGTCTCGGCCCATAGCGGAAGCGGCCATAAAGACTGCCTCCGGCCGCAACTCCTGGATTAATTCCTCGAGATGATGGGTGTATTTTTCTGGCGAGTACTGGTCTAAACCGTCTCCCTTTATTTGAATAATTTTCTTCGCTCCTTGCCCCCAGAGAGCCGCCGTTTGCTCCTTAAGGTCTGAGCCAATGACTGCCGCTACCACTTCCCAACCCAATTCATCAGCCAGACGCTTAGCTTCGGCTAAGACCTCGAGAGAAGACTTTTTGACCTTGCCTTCACGGTATTCGATAAAAACAAGGATCATTTTCCCCTCCTTTAAAACACCTTGGCTTCTTCTCGGAGAAAGCGCACAATTTCCTTGGCCGCTTCTTCTGGCGGCAACTGGACCAACCTGCCCGCACTCTTTGTCGGCGGCGGCTCAAGCCCCAGGATCTCGACGGCGGGAGCCAGGTCTTCAGCTCTTATTCCTAATTCTTCTATCGGAATTATAGGAATTTCCTTCCTTTTCGCCGCCATTATACCCTTCAGCGTCTCGTAGCGGGGTTCGTTCAGGCCCTTTTGAGCCGAAATAACCGCCGGCAGCGAAAAAACCACTTTTTCCAGGGCTCCTTCAATTTCGCGGAAGGCCACGCCTTCTCGGCCTTCGATGGCCAGTTTAACCACCACGTTGACTTGAGGCACCCCCAGAAGCGCCGCCACCATCGCCGGCACCTGAGCATTGTCCGCGCCAAAAGATTGCTTACCAAAAAGAAGCAGGTCAAAATCAGGAAATTTTCGCTCGATGAGGGAAGCTATGGCTCGGGCCGTCCTTAAACCATCAAAAGTCTCTGGCTTTTCGTCCTTAACCAGAACTGCTTCGTCCGCGCCCATGGCTAAGCATTTCCGCAGAATAAGAAGCGCCTCCTCTCGACCGACGGAAATCACCGTTACCTTGCCTCCCTTCGCCTCCCTCAACCGCAGGGCTTCTTCCACGGCAAATTCATCATAGGGACTGATAATAAAATTTAAGCCTTCCTCGACAATTCCTTTGTTATCAGGAGCTACCCTTATTTTCGATTCTGTATCCGGAACCCTTTTGACCAAAACCAGGATATTCATTAAGCCCTCCTAAAATTTCTGCTTATAAATCATGATCATTTTAGGCGATGACTTCTTCTGACCATCGGGAATTCTTCCTTCTTTCCCGCTTCACCATCCAGAAAAAACCTCGCCGCGTTTGTAAATTAAATAATTAATGAAGAGAACCAATTAAACTAATTCACCTTTTAGGGACACGAAAATAGCTTAGTCTAAGCTAAGAATAGGATATTACTCCTTATATCGTTTGAGAATCAAGCAGCCGTTGGTGCCTCCGAACCCGAAGGAATTAGTCATGGCATAGATAACTTCCGCTGGTCGGGCCTCGTTGGGAACATAATCCAGGTCGCAATCAGGGTCGGGAAACTCATAATTAATCGTCGGCGGGATGACCTGATGATAGAGCGTCAGCGCCGTGACCCCTGCCTCCAGGGCGCCGGCCGCACCCAGGAGATGGCCCGTCATAGACTTAGTGGAGCTTATGGCCAGCTTATAAGCATAATCACCAAAGGTTCTTTTAATGGCCTGCGTTTCGATGCGGTCATTATGCGGGGTGGATGTCCCGTGAGCGTTGATGTATTGAATTTCCTCTGGTCTAAGCTGGGCATCCTTCAAGGCTCGCTCCATCACCGACACTGCCCCTTCACCCTCAGGATGGGGCGCGGCCGCATGATAAGCATCACCACTCATTCCGTAACCTACGACTTCGGCATAAATCTTAGCCCCGCGGCGCAAAGCCTGACCCAACTCCTCGAGAATTAAGATGCCCGCGCCTTCGCCCATCACAAACCCATCCCTCTGAGCATCAAACGGCCGAGAAGCCTTCTGCGGGTCATCGTTTCGCTCCGAAAGGGCCTTCATCGAACAAAACCCGGCCACGCCTAAGGGCGTAATCGGCGCCTCCGCCCCTCCGGCAATCATCGTGTCGGCCTCACCTCGAGCAATGATGCGAAAAGAATCGCCGATAGCATGAAGTCCCGTGCTGCAGGCGGTGGCTGTGGCAGAATTAGGGCCTCGACTGCGGTAGCGGATGGAAATCTGGCCAGCGGCTTCATTAATAATTGTGGCAATCAAAAAGTAGGGTGAAACCCGCTCGGGCCCCTTCTCGAGGAGCACCCGATGCCATTCCTCAATCTGGCCGATGCCGCCAATGCCACTACCCACGTAAACGCCGCAGCGGTCGCCTTCTAAAAGCTTAGGGTCAATCGAGGCATCTTCAACGGCTAAAACCGCCGCCGCTAAAGCAAACTGGATGAATAGATCCATTTTGCGGACTTCTTTGCGTTCGATGAAAACAAAGGGGTCAAAATCACGAACTTCAGCGGCCAGGCGAGTGGAATATCGGGAAGCGTCAAAACGAGTTATAAGGCCGACACCGCTTTCTCCCCGCAGCAGCCTCTCCCAGGTCAGTTTCGTACCCACGCCGAGGGGTGAAACCAGACCAATACCTGTTATAACAACCCTTCTTGCGGGATTCATCCTTCTCAGGAAGGAGGTTTACTTCAAGCGGCTTAAAATATAATCCACAGCCTTGCCCACGGTGGAAAGCTTTTCCGCCTCCTCATCGGGGATATCAAGACCGAACTTCTCTTCGAGAGCCATGACTAACTCGACTGTGTCCAGGGAGTCAGCTCCGAGGTCTTCCACAAAAGAGGCATTTTCCGTTACCTGGTCTTCAGAGATGGAAAGCTTATCCGCCACCACCTCGCGTACTTTTTTGAATAATTCCTCCCGATCCATCATCCTTAACCTCCTATGGTTTTTATTCCCAGGCCAAGGCGAAACTACATGTACATTCCGCCGTTGACGTGGATTACCTGTCCCGTAATGTAAGCTGCTTCCTCAGAAAGAAGGAAAAGGACGGCGGCCGCCACGTCCTCAGGTTGCCCGAACCGCTTCATCGGAATAATCTCGAGGAAAGCCTTCTTCACCTCCTCGGGCAATCTTTCGGTCATCGGAGTGGCGATATAACCAGGGGCGACGCAATTAACCGTAATCCCCCGGCCGGCCACTTCCCGGGCTAACGACCGAGTAAAGCCGATAACCCCGGCCTTAGAAGCCGCATAATTGGTCTGTCCAGCATTGCCCATCACGCCTACCACCGAAGAGATATTGACAATCCGGCCCGAGCGCTGGTTGACCATCGTCCGGAGAGCCGCCTTAGAAAAATTAAAGACGCCCTTTAGGTTCACTGCCAGGACGGCATCCCAATCTTCTTCCTTCAACCGCAACAAAAGGGCATCGCGGGTAATTCCCGCATTATTCACTAAATGGTCAATCCGACCCAATCGGTTTACAACTTCATCACAGACTCTTTGGGCTTCGGCTGATTGGCTGACATCAGCCACAAAGTAGTGCGCCTCGCCGCCGGCTTCTTGAATCGACCGACAAACGGACTTGAGCTTTTCTTCCTGAACATCCACCAGCACCACCTGAGCTCCTTCGCCGGCTAAGAGCCGGGCAATCACTTCGCCAATTCCTTGCGATGCTCCAGTGACAATTGAAACGCGAGAACGGAACCGACCTTCAAGCTTTGACCCCATTAATCACCCCCGCCATTTTTAATAGCTCGGCCTGGATTTTTTCCTGAACTCTGTTCCTGACTGTCTCCATGGCCATCCGCACGGCGTTCCTCACAGCTTGAGCGTTAGAACGGCCATGGCCGACGACGCAAGTCCCTTTGACGCCGAGAAGATGGGCTCCCCCATATTCAGAATAATCAATCTGTTTATAGATTCTTTTCAGATGTTTTTTCATCAAGAAGAGGCCCAGCTTGGCCAGAAAGTTCTTCGTCACTTCTCTTTTCGCCAGAGAAAGAAGTGTTTCGACTACACCCTCGCTCACCTTCAGAGCCACGTTGCCCGTAAAGCCGTCGCTGACGATGACATCAGCTTTGCCCGAATAAATGTCTGTGCCTTCGACATTGCCGATGAAATTCAGCGGCGATTGTTCCAAACGCTCAAAGGCTTCCCGGGTCATCTCGTTCCCCTTAACTTCTTCCTCCCCGATACTCATCAAGGCAATTCTCGGGTTGGCTAAACCCATGACGGTTTCCATAAAAATCTTGCCCATGAAGGCGAACTGGACTAAATGGTGGGGCCGACAGTTCACGCTCGCTCCCACGTCGATTAACATCGTGGAGCCATGAAGCGTGGGCACGATCAAAGCCAGGGCTGGTTTATCCACGCCATACAGGGGTCCGAGAATCTGCTGGGAGAGGTAAACCACAGCCGCGGTGTTGCCCATGCTGACCAGCGCCTCGGCCTTGCCCTCCTTGACTAATTGAGCACAGATGCGAATGGATGACCTTTTTTTCCGGCGGAAAGAAAACAGCCCTTCGCCCATGCCGATGGCTTCGGGAGCTTCGATGATTCTGAGGCGTGAGCTTAAATCAGGCGAAAAAGGAAGTTTCTTCAGCTCAGCCTGAATGGCTTCGGGCCGGCCAACCAACAGGACTTCCACCCCAAAGTCAGAGGCAGCTCGGGCGGCGCCGTTGACAGTAACTCCCGGGCCAAAATCACCGCCCATGGCGTCGACAGCAATTCTCAAGGGATACCCCTGGCTCAGTCTTCTGACCCCTCGATGACTTGTCGGCCTCGATACCAACCACAATGGGGACAAGCCCGATGAGGCATCTTAGGATTCCCGCAATTAGGACAAAGGGAGAAGGCAGGCATTTCCAGGGCGTGATGCGAGCGCCTTTTCCCTTTGCGGGAGGGTGAATGGCGTCGTTTTGGGTTTGGCATTTTCCTATCTCTTGAAAGATTTTAGCTTTTCCAGGCGTGGGTCGGAAAGCTCATTAACACACTGGCAGCGACCTTCCTGGCGAACCTGACCACAAACGGGGCATATTCCCTCACAGGTTTCAGAACAAAGAGGCTTGAGAGGAAAGGCGAGATTAATCTGCTCCAAAACCACCTGGCGTAAATCAATCTGGCGATTATAATAGAAAAGCTGGTTAATATCTTGCTCTTCTAACTCTTCTTTCACTTCTTCCAATTCTTCCGGGAGATAAATCAAGTCGAAGCTAAGGTCAAGAGGAAATTCAAAAGGTCGGAGGCAACGGCTACAAATGACGCTTAACCGGGCCTTAAGACAGCCTTTAATCCAGACCTCCTCCCCGAACCGGCTTACCTTCATTTCAACGTGAGCCGGCTCCAGAAACACCGCTTCCTCTTCAACCAGGTCACCACTGAGGAACTCAAAATCTCTTCTGACCTCGAGCCCCTCATGAGGGATTTTATCGACTTCGATAAGCATTGATACTCCCCGGGATAAAATTTATCCCTTAACGAGCCTTTTATTATAGCACCTAACCCCCCTTTGTCAACGAATCGTATGGGGTCCAGGCATCAGTGACACTATTAACCAGCATTTTTTCTCGTCAAATGCTCTTTTCGTCGATGTCTGAAGCTCACTGCCCAAGTCTTCCATAGGACCAACAATTTAAATTATCTTAGGCGAAAAGAGATTGACGTTCGGCACTACCGAAAGGATTATAATTTGTCATTAATGTATCTGACCCAGCACACTAAAGCCGCCTCAGCCCTAAAAGGGGAGAAGATTCGGCCACTCTTTTATCATGGATATTTAGCCTTTTTCCTTTAAAAGGCCGCGGTCATTGGGGGAAAATAGCCGGGTTTTTATCAGGCCATACCTTAGTCGTCTTTTTTAAGGTCGGAAGGAAAATTAATCCCCCTTAGCTGCCAAAGGCATCTATTGCCTGGCCCAAATCTGAGGCCTTCTTGGTTTAAAATAATTACCGCCAATATAAACCCGAGAAAACATCCCCTTTTTTTACGAAAGAGCCCCCAACCATCAATCCAGGTTTAAGCATGGTATCGAGAATAATTAGAAGCAATAGGCGAAGAAACAAAGCCAGCTTGACAAAAGACAGCCGGGCGTTTATAATACATATGATGATATTATCATATTTTCATAGCATCAGATATAAGAAGATGAGTAACCTTCCTAACGAAATGATTGCCGAAAATTGTCAGACGACTGGGCCCCTGAAAAGCTCATTTCGAAAGGTTATCAACTTAGAATATCCCAGCCGAAATCTTGACTACGATTTAATTAGGCTAAGAATGGAAAAAGATTTATTTTACCCAGCCAACAAATTAAAGGTCGCAAATAAATTTACCTTAAGGAGGTAATAGAATGTCGGTTAAGCCAAGGTTTATCATGTGCATTTGCACTGGCCAATGCCCGGGGTTCAAATCGCTGGACCTCTGGGAACTTATTAACACCGTAAGGCGGGAGATGGACGTAGAATACGCCCTCGTCCATCCCCAACTCTGCGTCGATGACGGGGACAGGTTCCTAAAAGATTATATTAAAAACGACGGCCTTTATATTATCGGAGCCTGTGACCCCAAGATGCAGAGAAAAATGATGAAAGAAGCCTTCGAAGCGGCCGGAGCTGATTTCGAAAAAAAGGTCATTCCTCTTGACTTGAGAAACCTGAGCACGGAAGAAGCGATAAAGAAAGTCCGGGAAGCGGTGGAAGCCGCTAAATAATATGCCGGGAAGATCCGGGCTGTGGCACGGGAATGAGTCAGGAGTTGAAAAAGGCCAAACAACAATCTCGGGCTCTTCGGACAAGCCACGGCCGCTCAAAAGGGGCGGGGTAACAACCGCTCCGCCCCCCTGGGCCCAATTTCTTTCTAAGACTCAGGAGGAAAAAGATGTTTAAAGTTCCTCGTGAATATATACCCTGGTATCCAACGATTGATGAAGATAAATGTATCGGCTGTGGGGAGTGCTTCGATTTCTGTAAAAATGGCGTTTTTGAATGGGATGAAGAGAAAAATTGTCCCCGGGTTGTTCAGCCTTATAGCTGCGTCGTCGGTTGCAGCGCCTGCCAGAATCTTTGTACCCAGGACGCCATCTCCTTTCCTTCGATGAAGGAAATTGCCGAGATAGTAAAAAAATACCACCAAGAACTCTCGGAAGAAGCCAAATAAAAATATTTATTGTTGAGAGAAAAACGATTTTCTAAAAATCAAAATTTCCCATGAAAGGAGAAAGAAAATTTCCGAACCGGAGAAAAAAGAGCCAAAGAAACCTTTCAAGATTCTTCCGCTTTGCGCCAAGGAGGCCGAGAATTTAAACATTATTCTCGCCGGCGAATTTCCCGTTGCTGACTTATGAGAATCCCTGATAGACTGGTTCTGGCTATTTTTTTGTTGAGTGGCTACAGACAATTAAAATGGAGAGGCGACGTGCCAGGGGTTAAATGTTCGCCGCCTCTTAACCCATAAAGGAGGCAAAAATGAAGGTCAAAGTTATTCTGAATGGCGGGTTGAGGTCATGTTGTTCGAGCTATCCTCCAGAATTAATTCAAGAAATATTAAAGGACTGGGTCAGGGCGGAAGACGAACTGGAAGTAATTGATAAGCAAA
>Ga0078972_1010599_pt1 | contig 17087 bp, 24 predicted proteins | sample YelNatPaOPGAMG01_FD_67568 | JGI IMG/M metagenome (GOLD analysis project Ga0078972, IMG submission 67568) | Hot spring thermophilic microbial communities from Obsidian Pool, Yellowstone National Park, USA - OP-RAMG-01 (SPADES assembly) (version 2) | ecosystem: Environmental > Aquatic > Thermal...
AGTTTAGATAGAGCCAAGAAAGCCACGGCCTTTAGGCCGTGGATTTTTTACTACATCTAATCATAAAGCCACGCGCTTTAGCGCGTGGATGTAGAATAGTTTAGATGGAGCCAAGAAAGCCACGGCCTTTAGGCCGTGGATTTTTTACTAAGTCTAAAAGCCACAGCCTAAAGAGGTTTTTTATTTGCTCTTTTTAGTCATGCTCCTCAAATTTTTTGGCAAAAGTTTCGTCGTTATCTTTTAGATATTCAATTAACATAGCTGCATGTTCCTTTTCTTCGTCTCTATTGTGAGCCAATATTGATCTTAGTTTTTCATCTTTGCTGGCTTGATATCTTTCTTCATAAACGTTAATTGCGTCAAGCTCTTCAATTAGAGATTGTCTAGCTCGAGCTAAGTCTTTTCCTTTTTCATCAAGCATTTGTGCGTCGCTGCCTAAATTATAAGTCATAAATTATCACCTCCTTCTATTTTTATTGCTTTTCCTTTTATGATGGCTTCTGCAACTTTTTTTTGGGCGTTATCAAGAATTCTAGCAAAAGTTGGTTGAGAGATCCCCATTTTTTTAGCTGCCTCGGTCTGCTCTAACTTGTCAACTTCATATAATTTTATAGCTTCTACTTCATCTTTCAATAGAACCACTTCTTCTAATTGCCACATTGGAACTCCTTGGGGCTTAAAGTAATAAACCCCAGGCTTAAATTTCAAACATCGTGGTATTCTTGGTCTTGGCATTGTCTATTTTCTTACTAGAGTGGTTCCACATTTTGGACATCTTAAAGTGGAACAAGGTACTCCGGCTTGGTGTTTGATTTTATATCCACAATTTGGGCAAACGCAGAATCCGCCAGGTCCTTCGCCTGTTGCATTAATTATTTTGCCTTTGAATTTAGCCCTTCTTTGCCAGCCAAATCCGCGTCCGAAAGTGGGTTTGTAAAATGCTGTTTCTATATCATGACTTTTAATCTGGATGGCGACATAAGACAGATTTCCAATCTCTTTCATTAATTTTTTCCTTAAATTCTCAGAAATTTTAGTTGCTTCCTCTACTCTTAGGTTACTTGGCAATGATATTTCCAAATTGGCTGTAATGGCAGAACCCTTTTTTTGAGTTTTTAAGGAATTAATTTTAATGTCTTCCTTTTCTGCGATTGATTTTATTTTCTCATCAATTTCAGGGCCTGCGGAGACATCAAGTAAGGAGTCAACTGCTTCTTTGCCAATTGAAAAAGATTCCTTAACGATGTATAGACCAACTAGGGAAGCTAAAACAGAATCTGTATGGATCCAATATTTTGTTAGAAATAAACCTACAAGGATCACAAGGGAGGAAAAGACGTCTATTCTTGAATGGAATCCATCAGAAAGTAAGGCTAGTGAGTTTTCCTTTTTGCCAAAATAAATTTTAAGGCGCGCCATAATCTCATTAACTAACATCGAAAACGCCATTACCCCAAAAGCGAAAAGAGGAATCTTTACCAAAGTTGGGTTTAAAAATTTTTGGTAGGCTTCATGAATAATTTCTATTCCCGTTCCTAGTAAAACTAAAGTAATTAGAAGACCGGCCAGAACTTCAAATTTATAATGGCCATAGGGATGTTTTTTATCCTCCGGTTTTTTAGATATCTTGATTCCAATATAACCAATAAAGGAAGAAAAAATATCCATTAATGAATGAATTCCTTCAGCTAAAATTGCAGTTGAATTGGAAATCAAACCGGCAATAATCTTTGTTGCCGCCAGAATCATATTTGCTAATATGGAGATTTTTGCAATTTTTTCTTTCATATTGATTACTATGGTAAAACTAAAATATCCTTTTCATTAGGAAAACCGAGATTAAGAAGAGTATGGCATTGGTAACTATAACCATTGGGCCTATAGGCAGATGGATAAATTGCGCAATAACAATTCCGGTAACAGCAGAGATTATCCCGAAAAAAGTTGCGAGCCTTATATATGATTTCAAGTCGCGGCTTACATTTTTTGCTGCTGCTGCAGGAATGGCAACAAGAGCAGCAGTTATGAGTCCTCCAACCAGATAAACACTTAATGCAATAACAATTGCTATGCTTAATAAATAAAATAAGTTATACTTTGATACGTTAATTCCTTCGATTTTTGCCAAATCTTCGTCAATATTTACAAGCATCATTTTTTGATACAGATTTTTTACAATGAAAAATATAAATGTGCTTAGAGAAACTACAACGATAGTTTCTCCAAAAGTTATTTTATTGATACTTCCAACTAAAGCTTCCTCTGCTTTACCTATTGGCAGAAAAAGTAAAGCCGTGCCTACTCCTATGGCAAAGATAACTGCTGCTAAATTTTCCATAGGCAATTTTGTTCTTTTTTCAAAATACCAGATAAAAATTGCGCCTAGGATAACAAAAGGGAAGACACCAAAAGATATGTTAAATCCGAAAATTAATGCCAATGCTACCCCTGGGAAAGCCAGATGAGCCAATGGTCCGGCGACCACAGACATTTTTTTAGAAAGCATCAAGGTGCCTAAATATCCAGCAATTCCGCTGATAAAGATTCCACTAATCAATGTAAGGATAATTTGATATGGCATATAATTACTGATTGTGTTTGAAAATTTTTACTTCTGTGCCAAAGACTTGTTCTAAGGTCTCGGAATTTAATATATCACTTGGTTTTCCATAACAAACTTCGCGTTTATGGGTTAGACATAAGACATTAGTTGAGTTTTTATAAACGATGCTGAGGTCATGAGTGACAAGAAAGATTGTCAGATTCTCTTTTTTCCAGATGGTTTGCAAAAGGGAATAGATTGTTTCTCCACCACCAATATCAAGTCCAGTTGTTGGTTCGTCAAGAACTATAACTTGAGGATGAGAAACTAAAACCCAAGCTATCAGCATTCTTTGAAATTGTCCGCCTGACAAATTACCAGCTTTCTTGCCTAAGATACTCTTATCTAATCCTACAAAATCTAGGAATTTAATTATTTCTTCAGAACTTGGAGCTGGATTTTTTAAACTAAAAAAATCAGCAACACTCAATGGATAACTTTTAACACTAAGTTGGCTTAATCCTTGAGGTAAATAGCCGATTTTTGGTTTTCCATGCCAAATAATTTCTCCTTTATAGGGCAAAAGACCTAAAAGAGTTTTTAAAAGCACACTTTTGCCCGCACCATTTGGCCCTAGGATGGTTAATATCTCTCCTTCTTTGACCTGAAATGAGAGATCTTTCAGGATAGTATTCCCATCTAGGTTAATGTTTAAATTTTTAACTTCCAAAAGAGTTTCCATCTTAATTTATTGTAGCATTGTATTTTAGAGTTTGATTTTAGGGCAATAAATTTATATGGAATCAATAAATGCCTCCAATCGCTTGTAAATTCTGACAAGGATTGGAAATTACTTCTATTTAGCTTTGGCTATTTTGGCTTAATTCAGCTTTCTCTTTCTTGACATCCTCAAGCTCTTCTTCAAGAGCCTTTTCATAGTTGTTTAAAGCTTCTACTTGTTCCTCTTTGGTTTGCGGCCAGTTCCAGCCTGCCCAACCGAAGTATCTGCCCAGGCCTCGTCCGGCGCCAAACCTTCTTCGCCAGCCTAGACCTAAGCCACAAGGTCCAAATCCCCTTCCAGTTTTTGGTCCTAAACCTCTTGGTCCTGTTCCGTCAAAATTAGGCATATTTATCACCTCCTTCTGAATACTTATTCATAATAAGTCAAGACAGATATTTTGTCAAGAGGTAAAAACGAGCAATAAAATAATGAAGGAGAATTAATTTCTTTCTTGTAGATTTAACTGCCAAGCAAGAATAGCTTTTTCTTGTTCTATGTCTTCTTTTAGCTCTTTTTTTGACTGTCTAGTAAAATCGCAAGTCTTACCATCGCAACTTTCAATGTACGGGCAGCGGGGTAATTTAGTCTTGCCGGCAGCTTTAATATTTTCAAAATTTAGGCAAATTTCTTCTTCTTTCATTTTGCTTGAGCAAGTTTAGTTTTTGGAAATATCTTCTTCTTGAGGCGCTTTTGCTTTGGGTAGATTTTTAATTTTTTCTTGCTCCTCTCTCATAAAAGTTGGAACTTCTAGGCTTTCCCTCTGCTTCCGCCTGATCTTGCATAATAATTGGCTTCATGCTCAAAGATCTTTCTTTTTGGGAGTTTTAAAGGATTTTCGCCTTTTTCTGCCATTGTCCTTATAATAGCACTTTTGCCTCTCTTTTCAAGCTTGTTTAGCTTTACTTCTTGACAAAGCTTGAAGTTTGTATTAGTTTAAGGCTAGTTAGCTTTGAGAGTAAGGGGGTGAGTAAATTGAAATTCTATAACGTTAAGACAAGATCAACCGTTGAAGTCCCTGATAGTCAGGTGACTGTTGTTACCATGAAGAATGGTAAAAAAGCAGCAAAGGCTGAAGTTGACGGAATGAAGCTTTTCAAGATTTTAAGTGCTGCAGACGCTGCTCGTTTGGGAAAGTAGTTTTACTTCTCTTGAAAGGTCCTCTTTTTTTGAAAAAAGAGGACCTTTTGCTTCTTGACATGGTATTCAAAAGTACTATGATATATGAATATGCGTTCATATAATTGTCGGAAATTGTCATTCTTTCTTAAAGTCTTATCTGAAGAAAATCGATTAAGACTTTTAAAGGAGCTCTCAAAAAAGGAAAATTGCGTTTGTGATTTGGTCAAATCTACAAAATTATCTCAAAGCTTAATTTCTCATCACATTGCAGACCTTAAGGATTTTGGTCTTATTAAAGGTAGAGAAGTTGGCCCAAGGACATATTATTCCTTAACAAGAAAGGGACAGAAGGTTGTTCAGATTTTGGGGGAGGTGGAAGTATGAAAATACAAGTTTTGGGTTCTGGGTGCTCAACTTGCAGGAATTTATGGGAAGCTGCTAAAGTGGCTGCTTCTGAATTGGGGATTAAGGATGAGGTTGAGTATATTAGTGGACAAGAGGGAATTCAAAAGATAATTGAGTTTGGAATAATGCAATCTCCGGTTCTTGTAATTGATGGCAAACCTGTGATGGTTGGATTTACACCGGATATTGAAGAGATAAAGAAAATAATTCAGGAAAATTCTTGATTTTCTAGAATTTTGTTTTTATGGATATTTTCTACCCTTTACAAAAAATTGCTGATTTTTTGACCTTTAGTCTTCTCGGGCTTAAGGAGAATACTCATTTGGCTCAAAGTTTAAACTTTTTTGTTTATGATTCAATTAAGATCTTTATTTTACTTCTTGTTATCAATTATTTAATGGCGATTATTCGCTACTTTATTCCAACTGAGAAAATTCGCGATTTTCTAACCAAAAGACGATGGTATGGTTTTGATTACTTTTTAGCTTCAGCTTTTGGGGTGATTACTCCTTTTTGTTCCTGTTCTTCTATCCCTCTTTTTGTTGGTTTTCTCTCGTCAGGAATTCCTCTTGGCGTGACACTTGCTTTTTTAATTACCTCTCCTCTTGTGAATGAGGCCTCAATTGCAGTTTTTATTGGCCTTTTTGGTTTGAAGATAACTTTGCTCTATGTTTTTTCAGGTGTTGTTTTGGGGATGATAGGAGGCTTTTTCTTAGGTAAGATGGGACTTGATAAAGAAATAGATGAAACTATAAGAAAGGTTATTGAAAATGGAAAGCTAAACCAAAGATTGGAGATCGAGACAAAAAAATTACCTTTACTTGTTCTTTTGAAGCAATTTTGGTTGGAAGGATGGAGTCTGACAAGGAAAATTTTTGTTTATGTTTTAATTGGTGTTGGCTTGGGAGCTCTAATTCATGGTTTTGTGCCTGTTGGTTTTTTTGAGAAATATTTAAGAAATAGCAGTTTTTGGTCTGTTCCTTTAGCTGCTATTTTAGCAATGCCTTTATATTCAAATGCAGTTGGTGTTATACCTGTTATGGAAGCTTTGGTTCAAAAAGGGGTTCCTTTTGGCACTGCTTTAGCTTTTATGATGGCAACGGTTGGTTTGTCTTTGCCGGAAGCCTTGATTTTAAAGCGGGTGATGAAAACAAAGCTGCTTGTTAGTTTTTTTGCTATGGTCACTTTGGGAATTATCTTAATAGGCTACCTGTTTAATTTTTTTTCTGTTAAAATCTAAAGGCTATGAAGCAAACTGTTATTGTTACCTTGCTTGTTATCTTACTAACAGCTGGAATGCTAGCTGCTATTGTCTGGGGAAGCCAAGGTAAAAAGACTAGCCAGGTTAAGAATTCTCAAGATACTATTGAAACGAAAACTCCGGATGAAGCGAAAAATAATGGCGATCCAATTTTTTATTACGGCAATACCTGCCCTCATTGCGCTGATGTCGAGAAGTGGATGAAAGAAAATAAACTGGAGGAGAAAGTTAGAGTTGTCAAAAAAGAAGTTTATGATAATAAAGCTAATGCTTTGGAGCTTTCTCAAGTGGCTCAAAAATGCGGAATTAGTGCAGATTCAATTGGGGTTCCTTTTCTTTATACGCCTGAAGGGAAATGCTTAATTGGAACTCCTGATATCATTGACTATTTTTCTGAGAAATTAAAGGCGGCAAGTGAAAGCTCTACTCTTTCAAAATGATTATGCGATTTGTTTTCTTTTTCTTGACTTTATTTTTGCCATTTTTTGTCTTTTCCAAGCCGGTATCTGCAGTTTGTCCTCTTTGTACAGTTGCAGTTGGTGCTGGGCTTGGAATTTCAAGATGGCTGGGGATAGATGATACTGTTGTTGGTGTTTGGATAGGCGGTCTTATTCTTTCAAGTGGACTTTGGTTGTCTGACTTTATAGGTAAAAAGGGGATAAAAATTCATTATCGAGATTTTATTTCTACTTTTTTGATGTTTGTTTTTGTAATTCCTCCTCTTTATTGGTCTCACTTTATTGGAATAAAGGGCAATACTTTTTGGGGTGTTGATAAAATTTTATTGGGAATACTATTTGGTTCTTTTGTTTTTCTTCTTGGAGTTTGGCTTGACGGTTGGCTAAGAACTAAAAATAATGGCAAGGTCTTTATTTATTATCAGAAAGTTATAGTTCCTGTTTTTTTACTTACTTTGACCAGTTTTATTTTTTATTTGTTAACCTTATAAAAGGAGGTGAATCTTATGAAAGGCAAAAAGATGGAGGTTGATATAAATAAGTTTTTGGAAAAAGTGAAGAAAATGGAAAAAGGCGAAAAGCTTGATTTATCTTCAGATGAGGATCTTTCAATTGGGATTATGAATTTAATCTCAATGGAAGAGCATTTCTTTTTTACCTATAACAAGACAAAAGATAAGAAGTATCTTGATCTTTTAGATGAAGTTCGCGAGATGAGAAAGTCTCTTTTGAAAAGGATTATCAAGGATTATGAGGGTGAGGTTTGGTGTATTAGTAAGCATTTGCTTGCTGCCTCGATGCGTTTGATGGAAGTCGGCACGAAGGCTTTGACAAAAGGAGAAAGAAGCGAGGCAGAAGAGATGTTTCAAAAATCCTATCAGCTTTATTCTCTTTTTTGGGGTTTAAATCTTGGTGCAGTTGATGTTTCTGATATTAAAACAACGAAAAATAAGAAGATTGAATTCTTGAGCGAAGATAAAAAACCTGAAGTTCGAGGTTCTGCTAGTATTTTTGAGAAGATGGGACAACTAGTCAAAAAAGCGATAGATTGTTGCAGGGAATAAATTATGGGATTGACAAGGACGGACCTTGTCAATGTTCGGATTAGCGGAACAGCTCGTGTAAAACTTGTGCGGCATTAAGTTCGTGGCGTAAAGTAGTAGTTTGACTTTCTCTTTGAAAAAATTTCCAGAAATTAGTTGGATCATCTTGCGGTTGATTCCCGTTTTTCGCTTTTTCCGCTTTTCTTATGCTTGTTAAGCTGCAAAGGATGTCTGCTCCTATTTGTTGCAATTTGGGGAATATTGGTTCTGCTACTTTATGGTATCTTTCTCTTATCCTATTTATTTCCTCTTGGGGTTTTTGGGGATTTTTACTTCTTGCATAGTCCCAAAAATTAGGTAAGTCAAGAAGTCTATCTACCTTAGAGCCATTCTTGTCATTTTTATCATCGGTTGTCTTAAGTAGCATTACCGAGGCAAAAAGAGCTCTTATTTTTTGCTGGATTGGTGTAAACTCTCTTTCTTCCCCTTGTTCGATTAGAAAAATTGAGTATTTTTTTGTCAGTTCTTCTACGCTAGAAATCTCTTGATTTATGTTGATTTCCGCATCTGTAAGAGTTTGGGGTGAAATAGACGCAATGTATGCTGCTACAAATATAGCGCTATCAAATTCGAGGAAAGTAGGCCAATTAGATTTTTCAAATTTATCTCTTAATCTTGACAGGGTTAAGAAGTCGTTAATAAAACTTATCATCTTATTTCTCTCATTAGGATGTTTTCTTTCAAATTCGGATATTCTTTTTTCTAGTGTTTTTCTGGTCTCACCAGCTAGAAGCATCAGTCCCCATACTTGCCATTGTCTTAACCCGCCTTTTTCTAGCCTTTTCTCTGCTGAAATACCGATATCAGCAGCTTCATTTAGAGCAATCATCAAGGGTGATAAATCACCCAATTTTGTTAAGTTTTCAGAATTTTGTAAATCGGGGAAAGCTGAAAATATGGCTGTAGCTACAGCGAGGGTAGTGCGTGGAATAGGAATTTCCCGGCCCCTTGTTGCTAGGGACAAGTATTCTATACCACAGAACAGGCTGGCTCCAAGAAAATTAAGTTGTTGTTCCAGACCTATTGACCTTTCTATTTTCACAACAGCCAACATTTTACTATAGGTTTGATGATTAAGCAAATATTAGGACAGGGTCGGACCCTGTCCATTAATGTATCTTCTTCTGTTTGTTTTGCGAATCGTCTCAAGAATATGATTGTTCTGAAATGTGTTACATCCCAAACAATTTGGGGGTTGATTTTGCTAAATTTGAGAACTATTATAGCCGCGATGCGTGAATTCGAATCAAAAAATCATCACGAAAGCCATAGGAACGGCCCATATCTTATAATAGCCACTCGCAAAAATCTGACTAATTTAGTTGAAGAATTATCGGAGGAATCTGGTATGAGTGCGAGTGATATTATCAATGAGATGTTAAGAATTGGTTCAAGTTTAATTGTTCTTAATATAAGGAAAGGTGTTGAAAATGTGGAGGTTAGGCTGGATAAAGGAAAATTTGTCGGAGTTGAAATTAGAAAATCTCCACGGCAAGACTGACGACAAGATATGGCTGTGAAATTTTACAAAGCTTATTAACTTTTAAGCCGGGACTTTGGCTTGTGGAGTATCATTTAATTATGACCTCGCGAAACTGGTCGGAGAGAGTGACAAAGACTTCTATTGCTCTTGATCTTGAAGAAGGGGTTTTTACTTGGGATGACCCTAAGAAAATTGCTCTTTCTTTAAAGGAGTCAGCTGAAAATTCAATACGCAGCAAAGCTAGAACGCCTTATCAATCAGCAATGAGTATGCTTAATTTCTATATCAATCGAGCTGGAAAAAGATTGCCACTTGAGCGAAGAAAGATACTTGAAGAAGCAAAGATAGAGTTGAAGAAAGCTTTTGGACGAGTTTAGTTTTAGTTATTTCTTTCTTTTCCCTTTGTTGGTATTGAATCGAAAGTCTTTTGGACTTGTTCCAAACTCTCAAGTGTTCTTTCTACAGGCTCTCCGTTTTTTAACAATTCTCTCACGTTTTCTATGGCCCCTTTTAATAGGTCTTTGCCTTTTGGATTTTGTCTCAATCCTTCAGCAAATTTTATAATCTGTTCTAGTCTTTCATTTGTCATATTCTCTTGATTAAAAATTGTCTTTGTGTGATTATACTTTAGGAATGAAAGAAATAGAAGAAAAGGTTTTTAAAGTTAGTGAGTTTAATGAGTTTATCAATATTTATCTTTCTGGTGTTGGTGAAGTTGTAGTTGAAGGTGAGATTGCTGAAATTAAAGTTAGCCAGAATAAGTGGCTTTTTTTGACTGTTAAAGATGATACTTCAAGTCTTGATGTTTTTGCCGTCACTTATCAGATCTCAGGTTATTCGGTTTTGGAGGCTGGAATGATGGTTCATATTTATGGAGTTCCTCGCTTGTACCAGAAAACTGGGAAATTCAGTCTTTATGCGACCAAAATAGTACCGGCTGGTGAAGGAGCTTTAAGGCTCGCTTTTGAAAAGTTAAAAGAGAAATTGTCATCAGAAGGACTTTTTGATGAGGCAAGAAAAAGAAAAATTACTCCTTTTCCTGAAAAGATAGGACTTATTACAGCACCATCTTCCCGCGCTTTCAGTGATTTTGTCAAGGTATTAAGAGAAAGAATTGGCGGCATAAAAATATATTTTTATCCAGTCTTGGTTCAGGGAAGAGACTCTGTTGATTCTATTGTTTCTGCTTTTAATTATTTCAATCAAAAGATGCCCGACCTTGATGCTTTGGTTTTGGTTCGTGGGGGTGGTTCGCTTGAGGATTTGCAGTCTTTTAATGATGAAAGGCTGGCTAGGGCTATTTTTTCGAGCAAAATCCCGGTTGTTTGCGGAGTGGGGCATGAGGATGATGTGACCATTGCCGATTTGGTTTCTGATTTGCGAGCTTCTACTCCTTCAAATGCAGCTGAGCTTTTGGTTAAAACAAGAGGCGAAATCCTAAGCGATGTTAATTATTTCCTGAAAATTATAGACAATTTTATTAAGCAGAGGCTTGCTGATACCAAAAACGATTTAAGAAAGAGAGTCTCAATTTTGGAAAAGGCTATTTCTTATCAAATTTATCTTGTGACAAGAGCAAAGGATAAGATGCTTGGCCAGTTTAATCTATTAAAGTCGCGAATTTTGAATTTAGGAAAAGAAAATAAAGTATTAAAAACTAGACTCTACAACGCCTGCAATTATTTGTTTTTGAAACAGAAAGAAGCGATCTTGAGTCTAATCAGATATTTTCACTCATTTGATATAAAGAAAACTTTGGCACGAGGTTTTAGTCTTACTTTTGATGAAAACGGCAGACTTGTCAGATCAATTAAAAGTGTCTCTAAAAATTCACTGATTACAACTAACTTGGTTGATGGTAAAATAGCATCGGAGGTATTAAAACTTGAGAAATTATGAATAAAAAAGGGACACTAAAGTCTGATTTTGAGGAATTAACCAAGTTGACTGAAGAATTTGAATCGGGCAAAATTTCGCTTGAGGAGGCGACACCTAAGTTTAGGCGAGGGCTTGAGCTTTCAAGAAGAATTAAGAAGAGGCTTGAGGAGATAGAAAACGAAATTCATGAGATTAAAAGTGAGTTTCGTGATTTGGAAGAGTTACCAGGCGGCGGGAACGAGGAGGAATTGGAAGATAACTCTCTTGAAGAAGAAACTCCGTTCTAAGACCTCTTTTTAGATTGTGTCTTGACACTCACAGCCTTTCTTTCTAGGATATAAATGTGGAAGAAAATAATCCTGTCCAAGTGAAACAGACTCAAGCGAAGAGTTCTTCTTTTCTCTCCAATTTATTTGTTTCTGTTTTTGTCTTGGGTTTGCTTTTAGCTGCTTTTTATTTTTTACCCTGGAAAGATGTTAAATGGGGCAAAATTGAATTGGCGCAGCCTTCAACCATCGTTGTTACTGGAACTGCTGAAAGTAAGGAAAAAACACAGATCGCTACTTTTACAGCAGGCGTTTCGGCGGTATCTGACAATAAGGATGAGGCAATCAATTCTGTAAATCAGAAAGTTGATGAGATAATCAGTGCAGTTTTAAAATTTGGAATTGAGAAGGCTGATATTAAGACAGAAAACTTAAATATTTATCAACAGGAGGAGAGTTATTGGGAAGAAGGAAGGCAAAAAACGAGGCCGGGTCAGTGGCGAGTTGGCAATAGCATCAGTATTATTTTAAGGGATGTTGATAGAGCTTCTGAATTGTCTAGAGTTTTAACCCAGACAGGAGCAACAAATGTATATGGCCCAAATTTTTCTCTTGATAACACCAAAGCTGTTGAGGAATCACTTATTAAAGACGCAATTGAAAATGCGAGAAATAAAGCACAAAAGATTGCTGATTTGTCAGGGAAAAAATTAGGCGAGATTGTTAATGTTTCTGAAGGTTACCCTAGTCAAGTAACACCTTACTTGAGGAGTGATTTTGGTTTGGGCGGTGGTGGCGGCGGCGGAGCGCCAATTGAGCCGGGTTCTGGCACTGTTTCAAAGACGGTTACTGTGGTCTTTGAGATTAAGTAAAAAAACTAAATCCTTTAGGTCGTGTTCTTCTTGGTTCTGTTTACTACATCTAATCATAAAGCCACGCGCTTTAGCGCGTGGATATAGAATAGTTTAGATGGAGCCAAGAAAGCCACGGCCTTTAGGCCGTGGATTTTTTACTTCTCCTTTTTATCGAAGGTGTCTGCTTTTACGAGATTCAGTTTGAAGATATTTTCTTAAATCTTCTGTTTTAGTTTCACTTTTTATCAGCGGTTCTACTTTTTTAGCATTTTTTTGAAAGAAATCTCTTACTATGGGCACGGCATCTATATCGGCTATTTCTTGGGGTTTAAACCATTTCAGTTCTTGGCCCTCGTCCCCTAATTTTATTTCTTGGGTCTCTTCGTTTGTTAGTTCTAGTAGATAAATGGCGTTTTGTTTTTCTGTTTCGAAAAACCCTAAAAGTTGGTAATTCTTAGGTGTAATTCCTATTTCTTCTTTGATTTCTCTTACAAGAGCTTCGTCAAAACTTTCACCTTTTTCAACTTGACCTCCAGGGATTGACCACATATTCGGGTTTGGAATTGTAGGCTTATTGTCTCTTCTTATTAAAAGAATTTTCCCTTTGTAGACAACCAAAGCGCCTGAGGAAGCTGGTAAGTTTGGAATAATTTTTTTGTTTGTCATTAAAAAAGGCCAAGCTGAGGCTTTTCCTCTATCTTATTATAAGAGAAGTCTACCTCTATCTCTTGCGGATTGTTCCAGTGATCTTTAAACCTTAATTTCTTGTTTTTCAGAGCAAAGTCATAAATTCTACGTGTTAGGTCAACATCAGCTTCACAATATTTTCTAAGAAGCGAGAGGCTTTTGTCATCTCCTTTTTGAAAATAAAGAACTGCGTTTGCTCCATTATCTATCTTGGTTATACCCAGAGTTTCTTGACCAATGTTGTTGAGTGAGACTCTCTTGCCGAAGGCTTTTTTCACTTCTTGTAAGATGTCAAAGTGTGGCAGCTTGGCAAAATACTGAGGACTGTAAGGTTTTAAGGCTGGCACATCAAACCTAATGCTGTTAAAACCAATAATTCTTTGAGCATCAAGAAATAGGTTCCACATTTGAGATAGTTCATTCTCCCAAAAGCTATACATTTTTCCTTCTTTTTCATTTAGATTTTCGTCGAGGGTTCTCCTGTATAGAGAGACTATAGAAATACCCAATTCTTCAGGTTTTGAGGCTCCGGATTCATCAAAAAAAGTTTTTGTTTCAACATCAAAGAAAACTTCGGTAATCATAGTAGAGAAAATTGTATATCTTGATTTTGAAGGGGGCAATAGCTAAATCAAATTTCAACACCGGGTGTTGGAGATTCATGATTGAGATTTTCTTTTTCCGTCTTGGGTGATGTGTTTTTTCTCACATTCTGGTTTACGAGGTATCTCAACAGGTTTTGTGCCATTTATTGGTTCCTTGGGTTTGATTACTTTTTCTTTGTCTTGGCTATCTTGACCTTTTTACATTCTAATTTTCTTTCCATATTTTATTTTTGAATTCTATAATATTTTCTGCCTTTTAATTTTTCTGGTAGCAAACTTTCTTTTGTGTATTTTTCGTAGCCTTTGCCGTAGCCTATTTGTTCCATTAGTTTAGTGACAGGATTTCTGATTTTCAAGGGTACAGGGAGATTACCAAATTGACGGACGTCTTCCAAAGCTTTCATATAAGCCTCATAAGCGCTTCTGTCTTTTTTGGCAGTTGCAAGATAAACCGTGCCTGCGGCTAGATTTTCCTGACATTCAGGATAACCTATTTCTTGGCAAGCTTGAAAAACTGAGTTTGCAACTACTAAAGCAGTTGGTGATGCTACGTCTTCTGAAGCAAAAACAACCATTCTTCTTGCGATATATAAAGGGTCTTGCCCTGCTTCAACCATTCGGGCAAGATAATATAGTGCCGCATCAATATCAGATGCTCTCATTGATTTAATATAGGCTGAAATCAGGTTATAAAATTCTTCTCCCTTTTTGTCAAACATTAATTGTTTTTTCTGCAATGCTTGCTCAATTATTGTGGTATCGATCACTTTTCCTTTTTTGAGTAAAGAAGCGGCAACTTCGATCGTGTTTAAGAGAATTCTTGCGTCTCCGTTTGAACTTTCAATCAAAAAATCAAGGGCGTCATTTTTAATTTTTGCCTTAAAGTAGTTAATGCCTTTCTGAGCAATTTTTTCAAGCTCTTCTTTTTCAAGTTGTTTGAAAACAAGAATCTTGGTTCTTGATAAAAGTGGGGAGATTACCTCAAATGAAGGGTTTTCAGTGGTTGCGCCGATTAAAACGATTTTGCCCGACTCAACCCACGGTAAAAATTTTGCTTGTTGGGATTTGTTGAAACGATGGATTTCATCGATAACTATGACGGGCGGATTTTCTTCGCTGTTAACGATCTTTTCTACTTCTTTGATTGAGGAGGAAACAGCTGAGAACTCAAAATAATTTCGGTTTAGGCTTCTGGCTATGATTCTTGCGAGAGTGGTTTTTCCGACACCAGGTGGTCCCCAAAAAATTAGGGAGGGGAAATTGGTTTTTTGGTTTTTAAGAAGAAGGCTGACTATTCCATTTTTTCCAACCAAATGTTCTTGTCCTATAAATTCATCAAGGCTTTTGGGTCTTAAAATCTCGGCTAAGGGTTTATCCATCAGCCAATTATATAACAATTTTTAACAAGCTCTCTGGACAGGGTCCGACCCTGTCCAAAGCCAGGAGGTATTAGCTTCAATAGAAATTGTTTTTTGAAAGGGTCGGACCCTCTTATGGGAAATTTGCTTGTTAGGTATTAGATGCTAGAATTATTTGATGGTGGGGCAATCCAAGAAACAGATTAGTCTTCCCAAAATTTCATTTGGCAGATTTAGCCAGATTTTTTTTACTCTCAAGGAAGCTCTTGGACTTTCTTACAGGATTGATCCAAAACTTCTGATAACTGTTCTTTTACTAAATGCTGTCCGGGGTCTTACTGTAGTTCCTTCTTTTTACATAGACAAGCTATTGATTGACAATCTGGTTTCATCAATTGGCAATTCAGATACCTTTCTGCTTGTGAGAATTGTGTTTTTCCTTCTCTTTTTAAGATTCCTTCTTGAGTTTTTTAGAAATGCCCTTTCTTCTTTTTTGAGCTATCTGAGGTATATGTTTTCAAGGAAAGTTACAAATCAGCTTGATATTTTAATTGGGGAAAAGATTTCTTCTCTTCCCTTATCTACTATTGAGGACCCTGATTTTCGTGACAAGTTTAATAAGATTGAGCGAGAATCAGGGAGAAGGGTGTGGGGTTTAATGATGCCCATATCGAATATTCCCAACTATCTTTTGGGACTTGTCTCTTCGGTGGGTTTGTTTTTACTTTTGAGTCCTTATGTTGTTTTGGGGGTAATAGTTTTTTCCCTGCCGACAATAATGATAGATAAAAAGTTTATCAAAAAGGATTATGAATTGCATACAAAGCTGTCTCCTTTATACAGAATTTGGGAATGGCTTAGTTATTATTTGTCAAGGAATAGGAATTTTATGGAGATGAAGGTTTTGGGTCTTTCTAAATATTTGGCTTTTAAGCTGAGAGGATTGCAAGATGATGAATTTAAAGAGAGGGTAAATCTTGAGAAAGAAAGACAAAAATCAAGGCTTTTAAGTCTTTTCCCCTCTTCAATTTTTGATTTTTTGGTAACTTTGTGGATGGCCTATCTTGTAGTTTTGAGAAAACTGACGGTAGGTTCATTTCAAATGTTTCTAAGGGCTCTTTCCAATGTTTCCCAAAATTTTACAGGTCTTGCCTCATCTCTTCTTGAGGTTTATGAAAATTATATTTATATGGTTGACCTTGTCTGGTTCTTAAACCTCAAGCCCGATTTGGAAGATGTGGAACCAAATAAGAGCGCTGTTGGGAAAATTGAGAGCGTGGAATTTAAGAATGTATGGTTTAAATATAGGGATGATTTGAACTGGGTTATAAAAGGTGTTGACATTAAGATTAAAAAGGGTGAGAAGATTGCTGTTGTAGGTGAAAATGGAGCGGGTAAATCAACTTTGATTAAGCTTTTAGGTAGCTTTTACACACCACAGAAGGGTGAGGTTTTAATAAACGGCAAGAGTTTGAAAGAGGTTGATAGATCTTCTTTGTGGCGAAAAATGGCAGTTCTTTTCCAGGATTTTGAGCTTTATCCTTTTTCTGCGCGTGAGGCTATTGGTTTTGGCGATATTGAAAGAATGAGTGATCAAAAGGGGCTAAAGAACGCGGCCGAGAAGGCGGGGATATCCGAATTTATTGAATCGCTGCCTCTTAAGTACGAGAACCCAATTGCACCAGAATTTGAAAAGGGCGTGAAACCTTCAATAGGGCAGTGGCAAAGATTTGGAATAGCTAGGATGCTTTTTAGAAAGAGCGCTGATATTTTTATACTTGATGAGCCAACAAGCAATGTAGATCCTGAAGCCGAAGAAGAGATATTTACAGAATTGTCGAAGATTACTAAAGACAAGATTTTGATTTTTATAACTCAGAGGTTTTCTACCGTCCGAATAGCTGATAGGATTTTGGTAGTAGGTGGTGGCAAGATTATTGAGGAGGGGACACATAAGGAGTTGATGAAAAAGAACGGTAAATATGCAAGGATGTTTAATGTTCAGGCTAGAGCTTATCACGAAGTTACTAGATAGCTTTGGACAGGGTCCGACCCTGTCCAAAGCCAGGAGGTATTAGCTTCAATAGAAATTGTTTTTTGACAAGGTCCGTCCTTGTCATACGACTAGAAAATTGGCCTCGAAAAAAGTTGCTTTTTGACAAGGTCCGTCCTTGTCAATCTCTTGGTCTAGAATTTGCTAGAATAACTTAGTGGTAATTTTTGAGAAAACTTTGGCTTCAGTTGAATCTCCTTATAATGGTCGATTGAAGGTTGTTAAATCTTTGGC
>Ga0078972_1010600_pt1 | contig 17087 bp, 14 predicted proteins | sample YelNatPaOPGAMG01_FD_67568 | JGI IMG/M metagenome (GOLD analysis project Ga0078972, IMG submission 67568) | Hot spring thermophilic microbial communities from Obsidian Pool, Yellowstone National Park, USA - OP-RAMG-01 (SPADES assembly) (version 2) | ecosystem: Environmental > Aquatic > Thermal...
AAGACAATAGATACATTTCTTGTTTTCCCTCAACGAAATCTGAGATTGTAGTGCCGATAGTTAAAAATGGAAAAGTAATAGGTGAAATTGATGTGGATAGCGATTACCTAAGTGCTTTCACCGAAGAAGATAAGAACTTCTTAGAAGAAGTTGCTAAAATGGTTGAGAGAAAGTTAGGGAGCGAACACTAAAAAGTCTTCTCCATAATTTTAGTATTTAACTAATATTTTATTAATTTCCATATTTTTACATTTCCATGATTGCCTCTCTCATATCTGATGCAGGATAAGTGAACTCAGCTACGATAAATTTATCGGTTATCCAACATCTTTGTGATTTCAGGAAAAGCCATTTTTTTGCATTATAAAAAATACTAATAGCATATTCTTGACTTTGAACTCTATAGACGTCAAACTTAGTTAATGACGAATTACTCAATTGAAGAGCTGATGTTTGCCAAGTTATGTTCAAATCTTTCATCGCTACAAAAGCAGTCAATGAAAAAGCAATAAAACTTTTTTTATTTGTTGCCAGTTGAAAGGCTATACGGAAATCCGCATTTTGGTATACACTACTTATGTTTCCTAAAGCAGTCATAAGTATTTTCTTTATCGCAGGATCAGAGTATTCCGTATAAATTAGACAGGATTTCCAAATAGCTATTTTCGATTTTATTATATTTCTGCTAACGTTTGAAAATAACGTATATATAGGTACATCGGCGTATTTATCCTCAACTAAGTTATACGATGATATGGCGCGTCTAACATATTGGAGCGCATCATATCTTAGCGACAAAACATTTACAATAGAAGAGTCTGGTAATTCTATTTCGATGGCCCACTCTACATCATTTGAGTTGACAGTAAACGTGGGAACAATAAATTGCAAAACTGTTTTATTTTTAAATAATTCATTACCTTGTGACTTGTTAATTTCTGTAAAGTTAAGTATTCTAAAATGTACAACATCTTCTGGAATATACTGCATCCACTCCTCTTTTTTTAAACTCGAAGTATAAACTAGTGGAACAACGGGAGGTTGTACCACGAAGAGATATATAAAGTAACATACAGCAATTATGACGACCAATAGCAGAAATATTTCTATTATATTTTTTATTTGTTTTTGTTTCTTATTTCGGCCTTTTACTTTAGTTCTTTGGGCTCTTTTTGGAGACATTGATTCCCTTAAAGAATTTATTTAAAATTAAGTCCTATAAAAACCTTTAAAAAGAGCTAATTTTACAGAAAGTTAGTTCGATGACAAGCTTAAACTTTATTCGGAAGCTTATTACTTATCTAGTTATTATAAATGCAACAAACATAGCATTGGCTACGTTCTTTTTAGTCTTGTCTTATCAGTTCCAGCAAGTTATCGTACTAACATTTTTTCTAGAAAGTGCATTCTTGTTTGTTTATGGAGGAGTTCTTGACCTCTCAGCATCGATTTTTGGAAGTTGTGTAAAGAAGTATATGTTTCATCAAGAAAGAAATGACTATTCACCAGAACATCATAAAAATGAACAGGCAAAAGCAAACGTGTTTATTGTTTTTGGGATAATTCTATTTATTGAATCTGTATTAATTTCTATTGTTTAATAGAAAAAATTAAAAAAAATATTAAAATTAAGAATTCTTTTTAGCTTTTCTTCTTTGTCGCTAAATAGATACTTACAATTCCTAAAATTATAGCAATGCCGCCTATGACGTAAAGCATTGTATTTAAAGTATTTACTTGAGTATTTAAAGTACTCACTTGAGATGATAATGCTGAAACCTGATCTTTAAGACCTGAAATTTCGTCTTGAATGGTTGTAACATTTATGCTTATGCTTGATGAGTACTGAGCAGGTATTGCTACCGGTATAGAAGCATATGGAAAATCAGGTCCTGTTGCACCACTAATAGCTGCAGTCTTTGCGCCAGTACCTGGCAAGTAAACTCTAAAGTAATAAGTTCCAGGACTTGTTGGCTGATAAGTTATGCTATAGTAACCACCAGTTGTAGTCACTGATTGAGCGACGTTCGTCCAAGTTTTGTTGTCGGTACTTTGCTGAAGAAGAACTATGAAACCTTCTTCTTTGATAGCTGTAGCAGGGTCTACTATAAATCTACCTGAAATTTGTACTGGCATGCCAAGGAGTATTTTTGTAATCCCTGTTGGAGTAGGTGGAGAAACTCCAGTAGAATAGCCAGCAGCTGCTAAAAGGGCTTTTGCTTTTTCAGGATCGTAGGGCCTAGGACTTATCGAAGTATTGTAATAGGGTTGAGTTGGCGCTGCATGAGTTGTTCCTGGATCTCCAAACCCTGCAAGAAGGTTGTCGATGATAAGCTGCCTAGGTATTAGGTAATCAAATGCTTGTCTAACATACTTTGCGGCTAAAGCTGCCTTTGAAGGATCTTTCTTGCCTAAAGGTGTTTCAGTACCCGTTCCAAAAATTGGATGCCTCATATTATAACCAAGTTCTTGAAGTCCAGTCCCTTTTAGTACATACACTTTTGCCCAACCTTCAAACGTTCCAGCTTTTACATCCCTTTGTAATTGGTAATTCTGATCAAGTATGTCAACTTCACCATTCTTTAATGCAGCTATTGCTGCATCTTTCTCTATGATATATCTTATATAGTAGTCCTTAACGTTAAACATCCCATTTTTCTCTAAAGCTGTTCTGTTCCAGTAGTCATTATATTTAGTTAGATGGACAACCCCTTTTACGGAATCATATGATACCCATTCATATGGACCTGTTCCTATCGGACCAGAAAACTCCTTGCCATTTGAAATATAACTACCTGTACCAGTGTTAAATGGATGTGTAGACCACTCTGTTGCTGGAACACTTTCAAGTACGTGCTTAGGTATAATGGCAAATCCATCTCCTTCTGGATGGAATATAGCTGTTGGCTTTCCTAGCGTTCCAAAGTCTGCGAGAGTAATTTTTACAGTATACTTATCAACAGCTTCTATTCTTGCTTTTCTTATTCTGGAAACATTAGCAGGTGCCGGGTACCATCCCTTTCCAGTATCTGGATCAAAAACAAGCCTTGTTTCGGTTCCATTTTCCCATTTAAATGTTATGTCTTCTCCAATGAAACCAGCATAAAAGCCTGCCGATTGTGATCCAGTATCAGGATTTATACACGCCCAAATTGAGAAAAGAACATCGTCTGCTGAAAAGTCTACTCCATCATGCCATTTCACTCCCTTTCTAAGGTGATAAGTATAGGTCCTTCCATCGGGAGAACTTTCATAGGACTCAGCGAGTGCTGGTCTGACATTATGAGCTGCGTCTACTGTAAACAACGACTCAAAAATTGGGCTAAAGACAACACTATCATACCATGAGTTCGAGAGAGGAGGATTCAAGGCAACGATCTCACCTGTAGTAGCAAATACTACGCTACTTTTGTTAGTTGTTAAAAACTGGGGTACTGGCCCTATATTGTCGTACATCCACTCATAACCATTAAAATCGATTGCAGGATTTGCAACCATTGGCGCAGATTGATAGAATAAAACTGACTTTGGAACTTCTTCAAATGCAATCGACTGCCAGTGTTTAAAAGCAGCCTCACCTTCTGGCGTATAACCTGCTCCCATGAATTGTTCAATCGCTTTATCAGACTCAGTATTATTCCATAGGTAGTAGTTTGATCCCGTAGGAGCAAAGTTCTTACTGTAATGAATTTGGTATATGCCACCAAGAGGAAAAAGTCCTGGAGTCCATCCTATGAAAAGCATATCCCAACCTCCTTCATCCCAAGTCTTACCTAGCTTATCTATTGGAGGTGTGAGTATTCTATCGTACACTGCGCCCCAAGAGAGGAATACAACTCTAGCATCTATACCGACAGATTGAAAAGAGTTTGCAATAATTAGTGCCCATTGCCTTCTCACTAAGTTCGCCGTACCTGGAGCAACCATTGTTACCTTAAATAAAGGAGCTTGAGTTGTTTGTGCATTTACTGATGTGGAGGGCAGGATTAAAGAGACGAGGAAAGTAGCTATGAATACTACCAAAGTCGACGCTTTTACGAAGTCTTTCATTTTTACTCATTTTATTTTGGTGAGAGAGGCGTATTTAAACTTTTTGCAAAAAGTTTAAGAGAATGCCAACTTAAGGCTTAGAGTCACACTTACCTTGAACAATACTTAGAGAGCGGTGAACTTCTTTTTAGATTAAGATAAAGAAGAGAGGATTCATTGCTGCAGATGAGACTATAACCTTTAATTTAACGAAAAAAGCCTATCTTTGTACTGCTAGAGAAGTAAAGAGTTGAGAAATAGTAGCACTAACTAGGAGGAGGAACCTTAGGTTTCTACTCAGAAAGATGGATAGCATCGTGGTCTGCTTTAAGTTGACAGACTCTCAAAACAAAAAGAAAACTTTAAATAAGGGTTATACTTGTTACGTCCTTTGACTTTATAAGTTGAGTTTACTGAAATACGTTGCAAGAAGAATCTTGTACATGATACCACTTACAATTGGTATTTCGATACTAAGTTTTCTAGTAATGTATGCAGCAGGCGACCCTATTACAATTGCCACAGCGGGAAATCCTAGAATAACAGAAGCACAAAGACAGGCTTTACGTGAGTATTATGGGTTGAACGATCCAATACCAGTTCAATACCTTCGCTGGCTTAGTCATCTCCTTGTTTTGGACTTTGGAAAGTCTCTTTATGGAGGAAGACCTGTAAATACGCTGATAGGAAACTGGCTCTGGGAAACAGTGAAGCTTCAGTTAGTTTCGTTATTTTTAGCACTAATTATTGCAATACCTATAGGCATAAGATCAGCACTCAAGCAGTACTCATTAAGTGATTTTGTAGTTACATCAGTTTCAATATTTGGTGTGTCCATGCCAACTTTTTGGATAGGAATAATCCTCATCTTGATCTTTTCTTTTTGGCTAGGGTGGCTTCCTTCATCAGGAGCCCATGGTTTCCCGCAACTATGGCCTCTTTTTGGAATTAAAAATCAAATAACTGACGAAATTGCACATCTCATTCTTCCAGCAATAGTATTAGCTTACGTAGAAATGGCGTTATATGTCCGATTAATTAGGTCGCAAATGTTAGAAGTTCTTAGGCAGGATTATATTCTTGCTGCTAGAGCGTGTGGTCTTCCAGAACGAACAATTATATATAAGTATGCTCTTAAAAATGCAATAACACCTGTTTTGACTTTTGTTGGTCTTTCGCTTGGTGGAATACTCGGTGGTGCACCAATTACCGAAACTGTATTTACTTGGCCTGGATTAGGACGCATGTTTGTGCAAGCAGCAAGTTTGCTAGATTTTCCTGTTGTTATGGGAATTACTATGATAATCACTATCATGACTTTATTCGCTAATCTTGTTGTAGACATAACTTATGCAATTGTTGACCCTAGAATAAGAATAGAGTAGGTTAGCCATGACCGCCAAAAAAGAAAATGCAACAAAAAATGGTACAAGCTACGTAAAACAGCAAACTGAAAAGAGAGGAGCAAGTCAATGGGCTGTTGCTTGGAGAAGATTCAAAAGAAATAAATCTGGACTTATCGGTCTTTTTATGATCTTAACTGTCTTTTTTGTAGGTATTTTTCACAATCAAATCGCACGTTATCCTGCACGCCCTAACCCAGATGCCTTTAAGCCCCTTTATGAGAATGAAGCAGGAGAACCACCTTCTCTTAAGCACTTATTTGGGACAACAACTCTTGGAACAGACGTATTTAGTGATGTAGTTCATGGTACAGTTTATACATTGTACGTTGCAATTTTAGCTACTTTCATAATAGTTTTACTTTCAGTTTCTATAGGAGTTATATCTGGATATCTGGGAGGAAAAGTTGATGATATCTTAATGCGAATTACTGAAGCCTTCTTAGTGTTTCCTACACTCCCTTTGATATTAGTATTTGCAAGAATTTTTCAACTAACACTAAAAGAAACTACATGGTCACTCCCTTTCATAGGTGTAAAAGTCCCAATAGGACTTACAACAGTTATTCTGATTATTTCGATATTCGGTTGGGCTAGTGATGCAAGAGCCATTAGAGGAGAAGTGCTAAAAATAAAGGAAGCAGAATTCATACAAGCGGCTAAGGCATTAGGTAGCGATTCAGTAAACATAATGATTCATCATATAGTTCCAAATGTTTTATCTATTGTTATAATACTAGCAAGTTTAACAATGGCATCAACAATTTTGACCGAGGCAGCTGTAAGCTTTCTTGGATTCGGTGATCCGAACTCAGTTACTTGGGGTTATTTACTCAATGAAAGCTATAACGATTTAAGTATAACTTGGTGGGCTGAAGTTTTTCCGGGTCTTGCAGTTTTTTGGACTGTTTTAGGATTTAATCTTCTTGGAGATGGACTATCGGACGCATTAAATCCAAGACTTAGGGAGTAAAAATGTCAGACAGTTATATCCTTGAAGTAAAGAACCTTCAAACTTACTTTTTCACAGAAGCGGGAATTGTTAAAGCTGTTGACGACATTTCTTTCAATGTTGAAAGAGGTAGTACGGTAGGGCTTGTTGGTGAAACTGGATCGGGAAAGAGTGTTACAGCGTATTCTATCCTAAGAATTGTACCTCGTCCTGGAAAAATAGTTAATGGAAAAGTCTTCTTTAATGGAGAAGAATTGCTTAGTAAGACCGAAGAAGAAATGAGAAAATATAGAGGGAAAAAAATAGGAATGATATTTCAAGATCCAAACTCAAGTTTAAATCCGTTATTTTCGATAGAAGAACAACTAACAGATACGATTGTGGCTCATGAAAGGATATCAAAACAAGAGGCTAGGAATAAAATTATTGAGATGCTAGCTAAAGTTGGAATACCTGAACCTTCAACTAGAATCAAGTGGTATCCTCACCAATTTAGTATCGGAATGAAACAACGAATAGCAATAGCAAGAGCACTTCTTTTAAATCCAGAGTTACTTTTTGCAGATGAGCCAACTACCAACTTAGACGTTACAATCCAAGCACAAGTTCTCGATCTTCTTAGAACATTAAAAAACGAAATGAAAATGTCAATGGTTCTAATAACGCATGACATGGGCATTATTGCTGAAATGACAAACAACGTTGTCGTACTCTACGCAGGTAAAGTATTTGAAGTTGCAGATACTAAAACTATATTCAAAAAACCTCTTAATCCTTATACAGAAGCTCTTTTGGCTACTGTGCCAAGACTAGATATAAAAAAGAAACTAGAACCGATACCTGGAAATGTGCCGAATCTTATAGAACTTCCTAGTGGATGTAGATTTCACCCAAGATGTAAGTATGCAACACAAATCTGTAAAGAGCAAGAACCTCCTCTTGAAGAGGTAGAACCAGGACACTTTGTGGCATGCCATCACTGGAGGGAACTGGAATGAACGGACAAGAAAATGGAAACCACTTACTAGAGGTTTACAACCTTGTAAAGTACTACCCAGTCTATTCAAGAGGAATAATACTAAGAAGAGTCGTGGGTTATGTTCATGCGGTTGATAAAGTCACACTCTATATAGACGAGGGTAAAACGTTAGGACTCGTAGGTGAAAGCGGTAGTGGGAAAACAACCACTGGAAAAGCAATTTTACATCTTGAGTGGCCAACTGCTGGGCAAGTATTTTTTGAAGGCGCGAATGTATCAGAAGTTTTAAAATCAAAAGATAAAAAGCAAATATTGAAAATTAGAAAGAGTATGCAGATGATCTTCCAAAACCCATATGGATCTCTTGACCCGAGAATGACAGTTTTTGACATTATAGCTGAACCACTAAAGCTTCATGGACATTACTCTAAAGAAGAGATAAATGAACGAGTATATAAGTTACTTGAAATGGTTGGTCTAGAAGCATACCATGCTGAAAGGTATCCGCATGAATTCAGTGGAGGACAAAGGCAACGTATAGGAATAGCAAGAGCATTAGCAGTTGAACCAAAGATAATAATAGCTGATGAACCTGTTTCCTCACTTGACGTTTCAGTAAGAGCTCAAATATTAAACTTACTTATGAATTTACAAAAAGAAAATAAGCTATCCCTTCTTTACATATCGCATGATTTATCATCTGTAAGACAAATATGTGACCATGTAGCTGTGATGTACTTAGGAAAAATAGTAGAAACAGCAAACGTTGAGGATTTATTCAGCAAACCTCTCCACCCATATACACAAGCACTACTTTCTGCTGTACCAATTCCAGATCCAGAATTAAAAAGGCGCAGGATAATTTTACATGGAGAAGTTCCAAGCGCAATAAATCCTCCTCCTGGTTGCAGATTTCATACTAGATGCCCTTATGCAAAAGAAGTATGTAAAAATAAGGAACCAGAACTAAGAGAGGTAGAAAAGAATCACTTCGTAGCATGCCATTTAGTATAATTAAGCTTCATGCTTTCAAGTCTAACGTTAAGTGTTGTTATAGAATAAACTTCGCTATACCACTCTTTATACTGCAGTATTGGTACATTATGCAACTTATGAATCACAAGCTTCAGGAAGAGAATTCTCAACTTAGGGCCCTATCTATAATGAAATTAAACACATTTTTCACAGGAAAGATTCTATAGTATTTTCTTAATCTTTGTTTCAACTATTTGTCTACAACTAACTAAGTAATACGTGTACTCTTAAAGAAGAAAAAAGATACCAGTTTTACTCAGAGTTTTAGAGTATATTTTATAGGCACTAAGCCGAATCTAGTTCTTATATTTACCTGAAGCTCTACGTAACACCTACCTTGCTTGAAGTAATTAAATTGTACATCTTTGGGTAGCTCTATATTTTTTGAAACCGTCTTGTTTCCTTCTATTTCTAGCCCAAAAGGATAATTATCAGCTACTTGTCTTATTAATTTATCATCTTTATATATGCTATAGCTAATCAAGAGTACTTGTACTTTATTTGAATCAGCAGTAGACAAAGTTACATGTAGTTCTAGTATAGGCCAGCTACTAGTATAATTAAGCTTCATGCTTTCAAGTCTAACGTTAAGTGTTGTTATAGAATAAACTTCGCTATACCACTCTTTATACTGCAGTATTAGACAAATAGTTGAAACAAAGATTAAGAAAATATTGACTACAATAAAGACCTTATTCATGTAAATCTTTCACTTAGGTAACATCCTAATACTAGAGTAAGAACAGAGAGCGGGAAGGCTATTAAAAGGCTGAAAAGAAGAATATTTCTGGCTATGACAAGAGTTGCTAGATCTCCTGCAAAATTTCCTAGTAGGAGATCTAAAGGTAGCCTAGCGAGTATTACCGCTACAACTGAAGCAACAAGATAGGAAGTGTAGAACAAGACAAAGCTCTTAGCTAACCCACCAGCTTCAAGACCTACCATTAGACTTGCTAACAGCACTAACATAATTTGAAGTGGAGTAACAGCCAATCCAGTAAACGATACTTGAAAAAGTGCAAGTGTACAAAGAAATAATGAGGTGACAGCTATAAGTAGGTTATGTAACATCAACGTCTTGCCCTTAGCTTAGGATTGAATACTTCGTCTAAAGTTTGACCTATTAAGACAAAGCTCATTGCTAGTAAAGCTATCATCAATCCAGGAGGTATTATCCACCACCAAACCATTCTGAAGAATGCACCACTGTAGTAAGCATTATATAGCATTCTACCCCATGATGGAATGCTTGGATCACCCAAGTTTAGGAAGCTAAGAGAAGCTTCAAGCAATATTGCACCTGGTACATTCATAACAAGTGTGATATAAACTATAGGCGTTAATTGTGGGAGTATATGCCTGAATATTATGTATATATCGCTTGCTCCAAGAGCTTTAGCAGATTCGACAAAGAGTCTATCTCTCAGAGACATGACATATGATCTGCAGTTCCTAGCAAAGCCCATCCAGCTCAATAATGCTATAAGTGAAATCGTTAAGTAAAGATTTTTTCCTATGAAGACACTTACCGCTACTAGGAGAGGTATAACTGGCATGAATAGAAGAGTATCAGTAAAAAACATGAGTATTTGGTCAACAATACCACCCTTGTAACCAGAAACTAAACCTACAACTAGACCTATAGAGACAGAAATTACTGACGCCATAACGCCTACAAGTAAGCTGACGCGTGTACCATAAATAAGATTTGAAAACAGATCAGCTCCAAGATTATCTGTCCCAAGCAAACCATAGGCAAGACCTAGTATCCTAAAATACAGGGGGCCTATTGCTACTTTTAACGTACTACCATTTACTACTACAAAAGTAAGAACCAACCTCAGATGATAAGTACCTTCTTCCGCAAATATTTTTTCACCAACATCTTCATCTGGAGCGAAGCCTAACATGAGTTTAAGAGAAACGTCTCTAGCATCAAAGCGAGCTGGTGGATCTATCATGGACTTGTTATAAGCTATCGATCCACTATCAAAAATTTCATAATTCCTTCCACTTGGAGTTTCAATATATAACTGCAAACGAGCATAGCTACCAGGCGCTTCATAGACGCTAACGGTAAATGGCAATTTTCCTTCAAATATTCTTGGAGGAGAATATGAATAGTTAAAGGGGTATTCTAAAAATATTACTTTTCTAAGATAATTTTCATTTGTACTTATGTTGCAAATTAACCATTGATTGCTTCTCTGTAGTTGAAGACCTTCACTACTCTTAATATTCCAGTTATTGCTAGATGCCATTATAACAACATTTTCAGGAAGATTACGATATTCTGGGAGACTCTTAAGCCATATAGGAACTGCAAGGCCATCAGCCAAACCAAGTTCGTCTGGTTTATGAGGAGCAATAAAATCTGCAAAGATAGCTATTAAAAGGAAGAGTATTAATATCAAAAGACCAAGAGATCCTTTCTTATGGCTAGTTGCCCATTTTAGTGCACTAGTAAAAGTAGAGTATTTATCAGACTTCATTTCAGTCTCACTCGTGGATCGACTAATGCTATAACTATGTCAGCTATGTAGAGAGATGTTACAGTTAGAACTATGCTTATGAAGAGAACAGCTTGTACAACTGGATAATCGAACTGCATACTAGCTTCAAAAAGCCATCTGCCAACACCATACCACGAGAATATTGTTTCGGTTATTACAGCACCTGAGACTATTCCTGGTAGTTCCAAAGCTACGACTGTTATTATAGGAGGAAGTATATTCCTAAGTACATGCCGCATCATTATTTTCTCTTCACTTACTCCTTTAGCTCTGGCTGTGACTATATAATCTTCACCGAGCTGAGTTATGAAGAGACTTCTTATGAATAGTGCAAAACCACCAATGCCGATCATCAGTTGAGTTAGAAGTGGTAAAGTCATGTGCCATAGATAGTCAACGATGTAGCTAAAGAAATCTTGAGGAGGAGGCCTCGATACAGTACCTGCCATGGGAAAAAGCCTAAAGTAGTAGCCAAACACTAAGAGGAACAGAAGACCTAAGAAAAACGCGGGAAAGGAATTCAAAAATACACCTGTAGTAACTATTGTAGTATCTACTTTACCACCTCTTTTCATAGCAATTAATAGACCTACACCAATACCTATAAGGATTACCAAAATTGTTGAGGTCCCCAAAAGTATTAACGTGTTTGGCAACCTTTCCATTAGTTCTGAAGCTACTGGCCTACGAGTATAGAAAGAGTATCCTAAGTTTCCTGTAAACAGCGAAAGGACGTACTTAACAAATTGATAAGGAAGAGGCTCGTCTAAACCAAATGTCTTTCTTATAAGCGCTCGTTGTTCATTGGTTAGATTTGGATTCATAAAGAAAAAAGAAGGGTCTATACCAAGTATATAATATGGTAAAACTCTCAGAAGAAGAAATTCTAATACTAATGCAGTAAACAATACCATTATTCTATCTACAGCTCTCTTAATTAAGTACCTAGTTAAGCCAGACAAATGTGTTCACCAGCCATTCAAAACAAAAAAATAATAAAAAAGAAACTTTTTAAGTACTACCAACTTCAGACTTAGGTGCTGTAGCTTTTTTTCTTCTTAAGTAAATAACAATAACTGCTGCGACTATAATTACTATTGCTATGAGCACTATATAGGGTAAATATTGCTCCCATGCAGGTTTTACAGTAATAAGACTAGTGACTTCCTTTTCGACACTGACTTCACTTATCGTTGCAGTAGCTAATACTGACACTGTGTAATCGCCAGTAATATCTGAAGTATCTAAGGTAGCTTTGTAAATGCCATTCCCTTGATGAGTCGCTACGACACTTTTAGTGATACCACCACTGTTACTAATTAATCTTACAACTACGGTAGCATTAGTTGAGGGTGTTCCTGTATAATCGTTAACTCTAACTTCTACACTAAGTGGTTGGCCCGAATAGATGGTCTTGATAAGATTTAGCTCTATAGCAAGAGATTTAGCAGGATTTCTTCTCCAATAATTCGGATACCACTTTAGTGAAATGTATTCTCCAGGTTTTCTATCCCTAAATATAAAGGGTCCAGTTCCTACAAGACAAGTTAAGTTTGATTTAATTGGATTAGAAACTTTACTTGGATCCCATTTATCCCAACCACCGTAAGTTGCCAAGAGCGTACTATTTCCCCATATATGTTCTGGAACTATAACAACGTTTAGGTCATAAAAATAAGTCCAACTTGTGCCATTTACATACGCAACTATAGTGTAGTCATCAGGAACTTCCGTTTTTAACAGATTCTCAAAAACCATAGCGTACTGCTGTGTGGGCTTGTTTACTTTTATGAACCACCATGTGAAGTTGACGTCCTTAGCTGTAAACTTAACACCATCTTGCCAAGTAACGTTATCATTCAAGTAGAAAGTAATTTTTGTGATTTTGCTACCATTTAACGTAGCTTCTTCAATTTTCCAGCTTTTTGCCAACCAAGGTAAATCACTAGAGACTTGGTCTGGATTTGCTATAAATAGATTCTCTAAGATATTGTCCATCACATCCCACTCATCGCCACTAATAGCAGTAAAAGGATTCAGAGTTCGTGGATCGGAACCCAATGGAGTCTTGTATACTCCTCCAAAGGGTAAGCTTATGTGATGCACATCCAGCGTAGTCAAATAGGACTGGCCTCCTAATGGTTTCTGAAGAACAACTCCCGCAATATCAGCACGAAAGCCAACATTAGCCATTCCCATATATATTGGAATATACGGAAGCATCAAACTTACCTTCTCTTGAGCTTTCCAAAGAGCTTGCTTAGCTTCAGTTAAGTTAGTAGTAAAGTAGAATTTTTCGAGATACGCATCTAATTCAGGATCACTTATGCCCCAGAAATTCCAGCTACCATCAGTTCTGAATAACTCATAAGCCAAAGTGGGAATCCTACTCCATCCAAGATATAGTATAAACGATTTGAAGGTTTTTGAGTAAATCTGAGATACAAGAGCCTGAAATTCTATTGCTTCGATCTTTAATGGTAGGCCAATATCTTGACCATCCTTAGCGATTCGTTGAGCTTCCTGATAAAGCCATGGCGCTTGATCCGCAGGAGGAACCTGTATTACTATATCTCCAAGTAAGTTACCATGAGGATCATACCACTTACCAGTAGTATTGTCATAGGTGAAGCCCGCGTCTAATAGTTCTTTCTTTGCTAATTCTTTACTATATGGATACGACGATACGTTTGGGTTACTCCAATCTCCAAAAGCAGGAGGTATTGGTGCTTCTACAGGAAAGCCAAAACCGTTAAATACGTTTCTTATAATCCAATCTCTATCTATAAGGTGCGCAACAGCATGACGAATGGCAGTGTAGTTCCAAGGATACTGTTGACAGTTTATTCCAAGAAACTGCAAGTTGAAAGTTTGATAGGTTAAGACGTAAATGTTAGGATCATCCTTAACTTCGCCTATTCTAGCAGGTTGTATGTAGGACGTATCTACTTCACCACTTTTAAGGGCTAATAACTGTGAGTCATAACTTAGATAGATTGGCATTAAAGTCTCATCTACTCGTGGCCCATACGGTTCCCATTTCCAGCTTTTCTGTTGCTCTGGTGGAGGAGCAGAATATGCTACTGGAACTGTTACGATAAATAAAGCCGCTATAACCAACACTAAGTTCACTTTATTTGCTTTCATTTTTATCCTGGTGTTCTTCTTTTTTTACTATATAAACCTTTCGCTAACTTTAAAGAGATCGCCAACCTTGGGCTATTTAGGGCTATCTATGCATCTTTCCTGCTCTGTTAACTTAAGCTTCATACCATCATCCCTCTAAGCTTTTGAACTATTTTAATTACTTCCTCTTGGTTAAACAAGTGAAGTAAGTTAAGCCATTTCCAAACATGATCAAGTCTGCAAAACTTCTTACTACAAGAATAGTCGCTGAAGTTTTCAGTTCTATCCTTTAAGAACTGTACTTCTCTTTCTATTAGTTCGATGAACAAGTTTTAAACTTCTACATGCTTCTATGTAGAAAGGAGCACCATCAGTATAAACAACATGCCTTCCATGTAGCTTAACTAAGCTTCTTAAGAAAAGCTCAGCTTCATAGGAATTTCTAGTACTAGAAAGCCAAGGATTTTCTTAGAGTATGGTTCATAGGCTACCCAGACCCATGCTAGCTTTCCAGCAACGTTTACAGCTGTTTCATCCACTAAGAAAATAGAAACTCTACAATTAACTTTGAATATTTTCCTAAATCCACGAATCCTTTGAACCCATTTCCAAATTGCTATGAACTTCTTTCAAAGAAAACTTTAGTTTGAAGCTTTTCTATAACTTAGGCCAAGGGCTACTAAACTTATTGTTCTTAATTTTAAGAAGCGCCATTAAGCAAACACCTAGGATAGCCTTAATTTTTACTGGTAAAGATGACATGCTACCATGTGGTCATGCTCGACTTCAACTAAGTTGGGCTCAACTTGTTTACAGATAGCTATTGCGTATGGACACCTAGGATGGAATCTGCAACCAGCCGGTAAATTTATGGGCGAAGGAACTTCACCCCTAATTGGTACGTCACCTACCTTTACTAGAGGATTTGGTATAGGTATTGCGGCCACAAGAGCTTTAGTATAAGGATGATGAGGACTATTTATTACTTGTTCTGCGGACCCAATTTCAACGATTTTTCCAAGATACATTATAGCTATTCTATCACAAATATGCTTTGCTATAGCTAAGTCATGAGTTATAAAGAGATAAGTTATTTTATATCTTTCACGTATATCAAGCATTAGTTTTAGTATTCCTGCTCTAATAGACATGTCTAGCATTGATACAGGTTCGTCAGCTACAATAAACTTTGGTTTTAGTATTATTGCACGCGCAATTGCTACTCTTTGTCGCTGGCCACCACTTAACTCATGAGGATATCTACGTAAAAAGTTTTCAGCAGGCTTTAAAGCTACATCTTCTAATGCTTTAATTGCATACTCTATCCTTTCATTTTTACTACCAATGTTATGTATAACTAAAGGTTCTGTTACAATATCTAAAATGCTCATCGTAGGACTAAGCGATTCGTATGGATCTTGAAATATTATTTGAGCTTTCTTTCTGAATGTTTTCAATTCCTTTCCTTCAAGACTAGTTATGTCAATTCCATCGAAAAAAATATGGCCCTCTGTCGGATCTAGTAACCTTAACATTAATCTTCCAGTAGTTGTTTTCCCACATCCTGATTCGCCTGCTAGACAAAATATTTCGCCAGGCCTTATATCAAAACTAACTCCATCAACTGCCTTTAAGTATTGGCTTGGCTTACCTCTTAGCGCATCAAAGATCCCTTGCCGCAGTGGAAACCACTTCTTTAAATTCTCAGTTTTTACTACGAACTCACTCATTGCTCTCACCACCTACAAGATGACATGCTACCATGTGGTCATGCTCGACTTCAACTAAGTTGGGCTCAACTTGTTTACAGATAGCTGTTGCGTATGGACACCTAGGATGGAATCTGCAACCAGTTGGGGGATCCAGTAGACTAGGGGGAGATCCTGGTATTGACTTGAGTTCTTTCTTAGCTTCTTTTATGCTCGGAACAGTTTCCATAAGTGCTCGGGTATAAGGATGTTTAGGTCTAAGGAATACTTGTTCTGCGGACCCAATTTCAACGATTTTCCCAGCATACATTACGGCTACTCTATTACTGACTTCAGAAACCGCCGAAATATCGTGAGAAATAAATATAAGAGACATACCAAGTTCATGCTGTAATCTCTTGAGCAACTTCAATATTTGATCCTGAACTATAACATCTAATGCTGTTGTAGGCTCGTCTGCTATAAGTATCTTTGGATTCAAAGCAAGAGCCATAGCTATTACTGCTCTCTGTCTTTGACCACCGCTTAGTTCGAATGGGTACCTATTAACTACCGAAGAATCTAAGCCTACCATTTCAAGCAATAATTTAGCACGTTGTAGAGCTCTTGTTTTAGGCACGTTTTCATGAACCTGAATTGCTTCGATTATCTGATCTCCGACTTTAATTATTGGATTTAAAGCATTCATACTTCCTTGAAAGACAATTGCTATCTTTTTCCATCTAACTTCTTTTCTTAATTTGTCTTCTGGAAGTTTGAGTATATTGAGGCCCTCAAGAAGTATTTTCCCACTTATAATCTTAGCGTTTGTAGGCAACAATCTTAATAGGACTGATGCTAGGCTTGACTTCCCACATCCTGATTCACCAACTATTCCAAAAGAATCGTGCTCATTTAACGTAAAGCTTATTTTGTCAACAGCCTTTACTAGGCCACCACCATAAACTTCATAGTACATACTTAAGTCATTAACTTCTAAAAGTGTCAAGACGCCTCACCATCAAAGCGCGCATTAACGTAAAAGTAAGAAATAAAAACTTAACGCTATCTTTGCCATAGAAACTGTTAGTGGTTCTTTCCACTCTGTAACTTTCAGCTTAAGTTCGGAAGAATTTCACTGCAAAGTAGTACTTGTACTATCTAAACTAAGAGATAAACAAGAACTACTTCATAACTGCGTTACAAAAAATCTAGTTAAAAATATTTAAAAATGAACAACCTATGAGACTCAGTACAAAAGTGTACATTCTAAAGGTGATTCCAAGTGAGAAGCTTTAGCAAGAAGGCAAGGTATTTACTGTTTCTAATCAACTTAATGAAGATTTCTGGTAAAGAAGATTA
>Ga0078972_1010601_pt1 | contig 17085 bp, 21 predicted proteins | sample YelNatPaOPGAMG01_FD_67568 | JGI IMG/M metagenome (GOLD analysis project Ga0078972, IMG submission 67568) | Hot spring thermophilic microbial communities from Obsidian Pool, Yellowstone National Park, USA - OP-RAMG-01 (SPADES assembly) (version 2) | ecosystem: Environmental > Aquatic > Thermal...
TTTTTGGAATTTTGACTACTTTTACTTCATTTATTAGTTTGGGGCTTACTTTAAAGAAAGTTTTTTGGTATGACTTAGGTTTCAATAAAAATTTTGCCTTCTTTCTTACTTGTTTTATTCCTTTGTTTTTATATTTAATCGGGGTTAAGGAATTTATTTCGGTTATTTCCTTTGTTGGGTCAATTCTTTTGGGAATTGACGGAATTTTAATTTTGGCAATGTATAAAAAAATAAAACCAGGTCAAATTTTGATTTATCCATTATTTTTGGTTTTAATTTGGGGAATCATTTTTGAAATACTTCATTTCCTAAAATGTATTTAATAACAAACATCTTTCTTTTTCTTTTTTCCTTTTTGATTTTATTTTTTTCGAGCAGTTTTCTAGTTGAAAGCCTAAAACAGATTTCAAGGTTTTTAAAATGGAAAGAGTTTGTTGTTTCCTTTTTTACAATTGCTTTGGCAACTACTATTCCGAATCTTGTTGTCGATACAATTTCTGCTTTAAATAAAGTTTCAAATTTAGCCTTTGGCGATGTTGTGGGAACCAATATTTGTGATTTAACATTGATTGTTGGGCTTTCAGCTATAATTTCTAAGGCTGGTCTTTCTGTACCAAGTAGAACTGTTCAAGGAAGTGCTATCTTTACTATCTTAGTTGCAATTTTGCCGATTTTGTTAGTCTTGGATGGTAATTTAAATAAAATTGATGGAATTTTGCTCTTGTGCGCCTTTTTTCTCTATTTAAGTTGGTTATTCCAAAAAAGAGAGAGGTTCGAAAAAGTTTATGATAAAGAAGGGGGTTCTCAAAATCTAAAGACTTTTTTAAAAAATCTTATTTTTTTCATTTTTTCTGGTATTTTACTTTATTTTGCTGGACAACAAATTGTAAAATCTGCAATTTTCTTTTCAAATTATTTTAATTTAGATTTAAGTATAATTGGAATATTAATAGTCGGGCTTGGAAATGCTTTACCTGAATTAACTTTTACTCTCCAGGCAGCCAGAAAATCTCAAGATTGGTTTATTGTTGGAGATGTAATGGGATCTGTAATTTTAACTGCTACTTTGGTCTTGGGAATTGCAGTCTTGATTTCTCCAATTGAGAATCTCAACCTTTCTCCGTTTTTTGTAGGTAGAATTTTTCTTTTAATTTCAGCTTTATTTTTTCTTATTTTCATTAAAACCGGAAGAAAAATCACTCCTAAAGAGGGTTATTTTCTGATTTTAATTTATTTTCTCTTTTTGCTGTTTGAAATTTTAACTCAAATTTGGTTAAAATAAGGTAATGAATGAATTCTTGATTTTTCTTCCTGTATTTTTAGTCTTTGTTATCCTTTTTTATTTTGTGATAAAAATTAGTGAGAGATTGCAAGAAATTAAAGAAAAAATTTCGTTGGGAAGTCAATTGCAAGATAATTTAAAAAATGGATTAGAAAAAACCAGAGAGGAATTGAAATCTTTAACTCGAGATCTTTTGGAAGAGTTAAGAAAAAGAGATGAAATAAGAAAAGAGAGGGAAAGAGAATTTTTAGAGAGAATAAAGAGAATAGACGAAATAATTGCTGGAACTTCTGCCAAAGGTCTTTCTGGAGAAGAAATTTTAACTGAAACTTTCAAAAAGTTACCTCCAGAGATGATTGAAACAAATTTTAAAGTTGGAGGGAAAGTGGTTGAATTTGCTTTAGTTTTGCCAAATGGGAAAAGATTGCCAATTGATTCAAAGTGGCCAGCTGGAAATCTTTTATTAAAACTTGAAAAAGAACAAGATCAAGAAAAAAGAAAAGAAATTATTAATGAAATTGAGGAAAAAGTAATTGAAAGAATAAAAGAAGTAAAACAATATATCGATCCAAATTTGACTTGGTCACAAGCGATTGTCGCATTGCCTGATTCTGTATTTAGCGTTTGCAAAAAAGCTCATTTGAGGGCAAGAGAAAATAATATTATTTTAATTCCTTATTCAATGGTTTTGCCTCTTTTGCTTTATATGTACAGACTCCATTTACAATATGCAATTTCAATCGATATTGAAAATTTGCAAAATCATTTATTGGCAATTTCGAAAAACCTTGACGAAATGGAAAATATTTTAGAAAATAAGATTTATCGGGGGGCAACAATGATTTCTAATGCCTATTCTGAGTATAAACAATATCTTTCACAAATTAGATCGTCTATTATTAAATTAAAAGGTGAAGAAAAAAAACAATTAAAATAATATGTTAGCAGTTATTGAAACGGGGGGGAAACAATATTTAGTAGAGCCTGGAAAGAGAATAAATATTGAGAAGGTTGAAAAGAAAGAAGGAGAGGAGATTGAATTTTCTAAAGTTTTGTTGGTTGAAAAAGACGGAGAATTAAAAATTGGAAATCCCTATGTTGAAGGGGTGAAAGTAGTAGGAAAAGTAATAAAACAAGGAAAGCAAAAAAAGATTACTATTTTAAAGTACAGAAGAAAAACGAGATATAAAGTGAAAAAGGGACACCGCCAACCATTCACTAGAGTTGAAATTTTGAAAATAGAATAATAATAAAACTCAACAACCAAACAACAATCAAATAATATCTGAAAGTTCTAGCTGAAACACTTTCTTTAAAATCACGACTTAGAGAGGTCTTTAACTATTCCACTTTTCCGCAAAAGTGGAATGCTTGAAATAAAATAAAATAAACTAAAGGAGGACGGTTTCCGAAGGTCCTCTTAACCTAACCAGCCTCCCCTTAAAAATTTGTCAAATTAGCTTCTTTTTAAAATTGCGAAGGAAAGGGTTTCTTCATCAGCATATTCAATTTCTCCTCCAACTGGCAATCCTCTTGCAAGTTTTGTAATTTTTTTGTTATAAGGCTTTAAAATTCTTTCCAAATATAAAGTTGTGGCTTCTCCTTCTGTATTTGGATTGAAAGCCAAAATTATTTCTTCAATTTCTGGATTCTCTTTTAATCTTTTTTCCAATTCTTTAATCCTTAATTTCTCAAAATCAGCTTTTTTTAAAGCTGGAATTGTCCCTCCTAATATAAAATATCTTCCCTTATATTTTTTTGTTTTTTCTATTGCTTCTAAATCAATTTCGTTAGCAACAATACATAATAATTTTTTTTCTCGAAGAGGATTTGAGCAAATTTCACAAAGAGTTTGGGGAGAGTTCTCCCTTGCCTCAAATGGCTTGAAACAAAATTCACAAAATTTTATCTTTTTTTTCAAATCCAAAATTGCCAAAGCCAGTTCTTTTACTTTCGACTTTTCTTTTTTTAGTAAATAAAAAACAAATCTGGTTGCAGTTCTCGGACCAACTCCAGGGAATTCAGAAAAAAAATTAATCAATTTTTGAATTGAAGGAGGATACATTTTATTCTTCAAAGAATCCTTTTTCTAAATCCCTAAAACTCACCGTTCTTTCATCAAAGTATAATTCAACTCTTCCAACTGGTCCATTTCTATGTTTGGCGACGATAATATCGGCAATTCCTTTTCTTGAAGTTTCTGGTCGATAATAATCCTCACGATAAATAAACAAAACCACATCCGCATCTTGTTCAATTGAGCCCGACTGTCTTAAATCGGCAAGTCTTGGAATTTGAGGGGTTCTTTGTTCTACTGCTCTTGAAAGTTGGGAAATAACTAACACTGGAATGTTAAGCTCTTTTGCTAAAGCCTTCAATGCCCTTGAATTTTCAGAAACTTGTTCAACTGGAGAAGCTTTTGGATTCAAAGGCTGAATTAATTGAAGATAGTCGATAATGAGTAATCCTAAACCCTTTTCTGCCTGAAGTCTCCTTGCCATTGCTTTCATTTGTAAAATATTTGTTGCTGCTCCATCATCGATATAAATTGGAGCCTCAGCAAGAATACTTAAAGCGTTTCTAATTCTGGTAAAATCGTTATCTTCTCCCTCAGCTGATAATTTTCCAGTTCTTATTCTCCACAAATCAACCCCCGAAACCATAGAAATCAATCTGTCAACAATTTGATCTCTCGACATTTCTAAGGAAAAAATCCCGACTGGCACTTTATACCTAATTGCAGCGTTTGCAGCAATACAAGTAGCAAAGGCACTTTTTCCCAAAGTGGGTCGAGCTGCTAAAATTATCATATCTGACTTTTGAAGACCTGCTAAAATGTTGTCTAAATCTGAAAATCCAGTTGGAATTCCCCTTAAACCTCCTCCATGTTTTGAAAGTTGATCAATTCGATTAAAGGCTTCTTCTAAAGTGTCTTTGACAGAAACGAAATTTTGAGTAATTCCTTTTTGAGCAATGCTAAAAATTCTTTTTTCAGCCTCATCTAAAATTTTTTCTGGATCTTGGCTCTCATCATAAGCCAAAAGGGTAATTTCTTGACTAGCTGAAATTAAATCCCTTAGAATTCTTTTCTTTTGAATAATTTTTGCGTAATGGAAAACGTGGCTTGCGGTCGGTACACTATTCACTAACTCAGTCAGATAACTTATTCCCCCAACTTCTTCAAGTTTCCCTTTTTCTTTTAGCCTGTTTGAAAGAGAAAGAATATCAATTGGTTCGCCCTTGGCAAAAAGTTCTTGACAAGCCAAATATATTTCTTGATGCGAACTTTTGTAAAAATCTTGAGGTGAAAGAAAATCAATTACTTTCAAAATTGCGTCTTTATCAAGCATTAAGCATCCCAAAAGGGATTTCTCTGCCTCGATTGATTGAGGGGGTAATTTTTCTATTGGAGAATTATCTGCCATCGTTTATAATAATACCAAGGGATAAAAATGGTGTCAAAATTATGAAAGTAGCTCTAGTTTCTGCGCATTCTTTTTTAAAACCAGGTGGGGTAAAGAGTCATATTTTAGGTTTAGAAAAGGAGTATCGAAAACGAAAAATAGAAACTAAAATTATAGTTCCAAGAAGAAAGCGAAACGAAAAGTATGAAGAAAACATAATTTTGTTGGGAACTTCTTTTCCGATTGAATTTTGCGGTGGAATAGGAGATCTGAATATTTCTTTTAACCCCCTCTCAATTGAGAGCGTTTTGAAAAAAGAGAGGTTTGATATTTTACATTTTCACAATTTCAGCTTTCCTGGAACAACCCAAATTTTGTTTTCTCCCTATTCTTTTAAAACCTTAAATATTTTAACATTTCACTCAAATCTCAGGGGAAGCCAATTTTTGACCAATTTTCCAATTTTTATTTCTTTTTTAAATAAAATCTGCGAAATGAGAATAGATGGAATCATTGGTGTTTCAAATTTGGTTTTAGATTTTTTCAGAGAATATAAAAAACCAAAAATTGTCATTCCGAATGGGATAGATCTTTCAAAATTCAATCCAAAAATTCCTCCAGCAATTTCTTTCAAAGACAAAAAAATAACAATTCTTTTTGTTGGAAGGATTGAAAAAAGAAAGGGACTTTTGTATTTGTTAAAAGCCTTTGCAATTTTAGAAAAAAAATATCCCCAAAAATTGAGGCTTTTGGTAATTGGAGAAGGACCAGAAAAGGAAAAGTGTCTTTCGTTTATCAAAGAAAGGAGGTTAAAAAATATTTTATTTTTAGGAGAAAAAAAAGAAAATTTAGCTGGTTTTTACAATTCTGCAGACATTTTTTGTGCTCCTTCAACATTTGGAGAGAGTTTTGGAATTGTTCTATTGGAAGCCATGGCTTGTCAAAGACCAGTAGTTGCTTTTGCAAACGAAGGGTATAAGGAAGTTTTTGGAAACAAAAAGGGTGTGATTTTGGTTAAAAATAAAAATTATTTAGAGTTAGCTAAAGCTTTGGAAAGATTAATAAAAAATGAAAATTTAAGGAAGAAAATGGGGAAAATCGCTTTAAAAGAGGCTAAAGAATATTCTTTTGAAAAAATTGCTCAAAGAGTTCTTGATTTTTATGATTTTTGCTCAAAAGAAAGGGCTAAAAAATCTTTCTAATTTTTGGTCCGCTTTCTGTATCCTCTATTATAAATCCTGCTTCTTTTATTTTTTCTCTAATTTTATCTGCCTCTTCCCACTTTTTTTCTTTTCTTAATTTTTCTCTTTCTAAAATCATTTTTTCAATTTTCTTTGGAATTTTTAGAGCTGGAATTTTTTCCAAATTTAATCCAAAAACTCTATCAAAATCTATTAAAAGCAAATATTTTTCAGATTCATTTAAAGATTTATTCGATAAAACTTCCCACATTAAAGCTAAAGCTTTTGGAGTATTCAAATCTTCATTGATAATTTCGAAAAATTTTTCTTTCTCTCTTTTTATTTTTTTAAAATTCGCTCTTTTCTTTTTTTCTGATGCTAAAAGAGAGACTAAACTATAAAGATTTTTCAAAGCATTCTCGCTTGCCTCTAGAGCTTTAAAAGTAAAATTTAGTTTTGATCGATAGTGAGCCTGAAGACAAAAGTAACGAAAAGATAGGGGATTGAATCCTCTTTGGATTAAGTCATCTAAAGTAAAAATATTGCCTAAAGATTTTGCCATCTTTTTTCCATCAACTAATAAAAATTCGCCGTGTAACCAGTAATTTGCCAAAATTTTTGAAAAAGCAGCTTCTGCTTGAGCAATTTCGTTTGTGTGATGAATTAGAATGTGGTCCACCCCTCCACAATGAATGTCAAAAGGAATTCCTAGTTCTTTAATTGACATTACAACACACTCTGTGTGCCAGCCAGGAAAACCCTTTCCCCAAGGAGAATTCCAAACCATCTCTTTTCTTCCTTTTGCAAATTTCCAAAGAGCAAAGTCTGTAGGATTTTTCTTTCCTGGAACCATCTCAACTCTTGCTCCTGGTAAAATTTTCATTTCTTTTGGCCAAAGCCTTCCGTATTTTTTCAATTTTGAAGTATCAAAATAAACTCCATCTTCAGTTAAATAAGTAAAACCTTTTTTTTCTAAAATTTTTATAAACTCAATTTGGTCTTTAATAGTCTCAGTCGCTCTAATCCAAACATCAGGTTCTAAAATATTTAATCTTTTCAAATCTCTTTTGAAAGCTCTTTCATAAAATCTGGCAATTTCTTTTGCTGATTTTTTTTCTCTTTTTGCTGCTAATAAAATTTTATCTTCTCCAACATCCTGATCAGAAACTAAATGCCCAACATCAGTAACATTCATTACATGCTTTACTTTATAGCCATTATAAATTAAAACTCTTTTTAAAACATCCTCAAAAATATAAGTTCTTAAATTTCCAATATGAGAGAACCAGTAGCAGGTTGGACCGCAAGTATAAATTAAAGCTTGACCTTCTTTTTTTGGCTTGAAAATTTCGATTTTTCGAGAAAGAGTATTAAAAAATTTAATCATTCTTTTATTTTATCTTAAATTTACCTTTCTTGTCGAGAGAAAAAAAGAGTGCTAAAATAACAAATATGACTCAAGAATTCACTACTTTTTTGTTGGCAATGCTTCCAATTTCTGAATTAAGAGGCGCTTTACCTACCTCTTTGATTTTGTTTAAAATGACTGATTTTGAAGCTCTTTTTTGGTCGATTTTGGGAAATATTTTGGTAATACCTTTTGTATTTTTCCTCCTTTCTTTATTGCAATCAAAAATTATCTCAAGAATTTCTTTTTTGAAATCTTTTTCTGAAAAATTTTTGACTTTTTTCAAAAAAAGAACTAACTCAAAAAACATTGAAAATCTTGTTGGTTTAACTTTGTTTGTAGCAGTTCCTTTCCCATTAACAGGGGCTTGGACAGGAACGATTATTTCTTATTTTTTGGGAATTCCTTTTAAACTCGCTTTTTTGAGTATTTCAGTTGGCGTTTTACTTTCTGCGATTTTGGTTTTTTCTCTTACTAAAACAGGTATCTTAATTGAAAAAAGCTTTGGTCTAAGTGGCCTTTTTCTCTTTCTTTTAGCTTTAAGTTTGTTTTTAGTTTTTTCTCAAAAAAATAAAAAATCCTATGAAAAATAAAAAAGATCTAATGTTTAGCTCAATTTGTGGGTTTTTGTCGGCATTGTTTTTAGCCTTTATTATTTTAAATCCGAAAATCAAAGAATTTGAAAAATTTCCTTTTTTTAAAAAATATTTTTGGATTTTCTTTTTTCTTTTGCCACCAATTTTTGCTTTTGGAATTCAAATAGCTTCTTTTTTCCTTTCTTTTTTTCCCTTCCTTTTTCAGTTTGCAAAATTTGTTGAGGTTGGAATTTTAAACACCTTAATTGATGTTGGAACCTTAAATTTCTTATCAACAGTTACAGGAATTACCAGGGGCTTGAAAATTATTCCTTTAAATGCTATTTCCTTTTTATTAGCAGCTACAAATTCTTACTTCCTGAATAAAGCTTGGACATTCAATATTGGAATAAAAATTGTTAAAAAAGAATTTATTGTGTTTTTGATTGTAAGCCTAATCGGTCTTTTCATAAATTCAGCAATTGTTTTTTTAGGAACTACTTTCATTTCATATTTTAAAATTTCAGTTGGAGCTTTGATGAATTTAGTTAAAATTTTTGCTACTTTAATAGTGATGTTTTGGAATTTTTTTGGCTATAAAATCTTTGTCTTCAAAAAATGAGCAGAGCATTTTACAGAAAGTATAGACCACAAAAATTTTCAGAATTCATTGGTCAAGAACACATTACTAAAACCCTTACTAATGCGATAGCTTCTGGAATGATTTCGCATGCCTATTTGTTTTATGGTCCAAAGGGTTCTGGAAAGACAACTCTAGCTCGTCTCTTTGCAAAATCAATAAATTGTCAAAATAGAAAAGAAGGGGAGTTTGAGCCTTGTTGTAAATGCACATCCTGTATTGAAATTCAAGAAGGAAGATCAATGGATTTAATTGAAATTGATGCAGCTTCCCATCGAGGAATTGATGAGGTTAGAGAATTGAGAGATGGAATAAGATTTGTGCCCTCAAAATCGAAATATAAAGTTTATATTATCGATGAAGCCCACCAATTAACAAAAGAGGCGGCAAATGCTTTATTGAAGACTTTAGAAGAGCCCCCAGCCCATACAATCTTTATTTTAGCCACAACTGAAGTTCACAAAATGATTCCGACAATCCTTTCTCGTTGCCAAAGATTTGATTTTCGAAGATTAACAAAAAAAGAAATTTTGAAAAAACTCCAATTCATTGTTGAAAAAGAAAAAATCAAAATAGAAAAAGAAGCTTTAGAAATTTTAGCCCAAAAAGCAGAAGGTGCCTTAAGAGATGCAGAAAGTTTGTTGGATCAAGTTTTTACCCTATTTGGAGAAAAGGAAATTAAAGCGCAAGATGTAAAAAACTTATTGGGTTTGGTAGAAAGCGAAATTGTCTTCACATTTTTTGACCTGATAGCTGACAGAAAACAAAAAGAAGCGATTGAATTTTTAAATTCAATCTATGAAAGAGGGGTAGATCTTCAAGAATTTACTAAAGATTTAATATCTTTATTGAGAGATGTTTTGATCTTCAAAATCGGAGGTAAAAGTTTAATTTCAGAAAGTAGGGGAGGGGAAGAAATAAATAAAATTGAAAACGCATCGAAAAAAATCAGCGAAGAAAGTTTAAGAAAGATGATTGTAGTATTTTTAGAGGCTCAAAATAAAATGAAATTTTCTCCAATTTTACAATTACCTTTGGAATTAGCAGTAGTTGAAATTTGCTCTCAATAAAAACTTGAAAGTTTTTTTAAAAGTGATAAAATAATATACACTTGAACCTCTATGTTAGCAAAACTCAAAGAAAAAGAAATGGCTATAGAATTAAGAAAGCAAGGACATTCATATTCCGAGATTTTAAAGAAGGTTCCGGTAGCAAAATCAACTTTATCTTTATGGTTAAGAAGTGTAGGATTAGCTAAACAACAGAAACAGCGCCTTACAGAAAAAAGACTTGCAGCTTTAAAAAGAGGTTGGGAAACTTGTAGGAGGAAAAGAATTCTTATAATAAATAAAATTAGAGAAGCCGCAAAGAAAGAAATAAAAGAAATTACCCAAAGAGATCTGTGGCTGATCGGAATCACTCTATATTGGGCAGAAATTCTTTCAATTCCGATTAATCAAATCAGGGTTTACTTTAAAAAGCATAAAATTAACTCAAAAAGAAAAAATGTTGGTAAAAATGATCATGGTTTAATGAGAATTAAAGTAAAACGTAGTATAAATTTAAATCGGAAAATCTCTGCATGGATAGAAAAAATTTGTGAACTTCTGCATTGCGGGGTCGTCTAATGGTAGGACAGGGGCCTTTGGAGCCTCTAATGTAGGTTCGAGTCCTACCCCCGCAACAAACTTTTATTACTTGCCAAAAATTAATCTTTTGTAATTGACAATTTTTTAATTTTTTGTTAAAAATAAAAAGTTCTTTAAAGGAGGTGGGGAAATGAAGAGTGTTGAGGTGTTGAGGACGCTTGCTAAAAGAATGAGTTTGGAGCGACCGGTATATTTAAAGGTTGTAGAGGGAGAAATGGAATGTTGGAGTCAGGCAGCAATTACACTTGATGGAAGGAAAATCCATTTAATATACGCTTCCCCCGACTTGTTAAATAATTTTTCTGAAGAATATCTACCGCGTTTTTTAAGAGTAATAACGATGTGTAAAATGGGTGAAGAGTTTGGAGAGGCATTTGAAGATATGAGAGTGAGAGTTGATATCACAAAAATAACAAAAGAGGAGGGACAAAGAAGAATTGACCTTTTTTTGAACTTTGGATTTTATCCAATTTATATTCTTTTGTGTGAGCTTGTTTATTCACTTTTGGGAGAAGAGGCCATAAAGATTCTTTTGATTTCTTCGAAAATTAATTTTTACCAAGTTTCAGAAGCATTGTTTGAAGAAAAAATGCAACTTTGGATGAATACACAAAGAATTCCTATTTTTAGAACATTGGTTGATCCTGAAGAATTAAAATGGGAACTGGCAACAATACCAGTCATTCAACAAAGATTTGAAATTAATGTTTGGGATGAAGAAGAAATTATTTCTTTTTTAGAGGAGGAAGAAACTGAGTTTGAAAGAATAGTTGAAGTTTTGAAAGAAGTGCCAACAATTTCAAAAGGAAAAAATGAAATACCCGCTAAAATGGAAAGAATCCTCGGCAAAATATTCAGCTCCTTTTTTAATGAAGAATGGCGTCCTCGTTTAATTCAAGAACCTCGACTCAACCGAACAATATGGATCTTGGAATAAGGCCAGAGTATTTAGCTCTGGCCTTTTTTATTCTTGAACTCTCCTTACATATTCTCCAGTTTCTGTATTTACCTCAATTATGTCTCCGACTTCAACAAAAAGAGGAACGTTTACTTTCGCACCAGTTTCTAAAACAGCAATCTTTGTTCCAGCTTGAGCTCTATCGCCCCTAACTCCAGGTGGAGTTTCTACTACTTTTAGTTGAACTTTAATTGGCAAACTCACATTAATAAATTTTCCTTCAAATTTAATCCCAGTAAGAACTTGCTGTGGTTTTAAGAACTTTGCTGCCTCTCCTATTTGTTTTTCAGTTAATTCAAATCTATTTTTTGGGTTGTTTACTTCACAAAAACCAAATTTTCCTCTGTGCGAATACAAAAATTTAACCTCAACCTTTTCCAATTCAGCCTCTTCAAAAGTATCGCTTTGATGAAAAGTTTTTTCCAAAACCTCACCTGTGATTAAATTTCTAATTTTTGTCCTAGCTACTACAACATCTTGAGCCTTGCCTACTTGTTTGAAATCTAAAACCTCATAGGGCTGTCCATCTAAGATAAATTTTGTTCCTTTTCTTAAATCAAAATACGAAAGCATAGTTTTATTTTTCAATTCTCCATTCAATATCAGATTCCTTTCCCGCAAACTCTAACCATTCGCCTTCAGGAGAGATAACATACCATTTTTTCTTTGTTTCTGACCAGACCATGGGGTTTCCTTGAAAATATGGCTTTTTTACGACCTCTTTTGGCTTTAATCTATCTAATTCTAACCATTTTTTAAAGACAGTTTCAATAGCATAATCTAAATTTCTTGATTTTGCCCAAGCAGCTACTTTGTCAATCGCTTCTAAAGCTTTTTCTAAAGATCCTGCCAATTCCAAAAGTTGTTTTGCTGGCTTTGTAAATCTTGAATAAATTATTTTTCTTTTTCTTGCATCTCTTTTTAGTTGCTCTAAATTTACTCCCTTTGTCTCAAAATAATGAGTAACAATAATTCTAATTCTGTTTTTCTCTTTTAATTCTTCCAAATACTTACTTTTGCCAGTTTTTAAAATTTCCTCAATTTTTTGAGCAATACTTTTTCCAACCCCTTTAATCTTTTGGAGTCCCTTAATTCCTTCTTTTTCATAAATTTCTTGGACTCTTTTTTCTAATTTTTCAATAGCTTCAGCTGCTCTCTGATAGGCTCTTGGCTTAAAAGCCACTCCCTCAATTTCTAAAAGTCTGGCAATTTCTCTTAAAATCTCAGAAATTTCTTCATTTTTTATTTCTTTATTTTTTTTCTTTTTTGTCATTTTCTTTAAAAAGTTCTAATAATTTTTCAAAAAATTTTTTTGCCTTTTCTAATTCCTCCTCACCTTTTTTGGTAATCTGATAAACTCTTCTCCTTTCTTTCATTTTGCTTTTCACAAATCCATCTTTTTCTAACCTATAAAGGACGCGATAGGGAGTAATTTTCCCTGGCCGGAAATTGAATCTTTCTTCAATCAATTTTGGAATTTCCCAACCATAAAGCTCTCTTTCTTTCAAAAGAAAAAGAATATAGAGCCAGAGGTTATCCACAGTGTTTAATTTCTTTAATCTTTCAAAAGGGAGCATGTATTTATTTTATTATATATAGTTTTTACTCCATTTCAAATTCGTTGATCTTGGAGCCGGGCTTTGCCCGGTTTTTCTCTTGACAAATAATTTTACTTGCGTAAAATATTTTATAGAAGGAAAACAAGGTCGAAATTATCAAAAATTTAAAAAATCATGGCAAAAGAAATAAAAATTGCAATTGTAGGAGTTGGCAATTGCGCCAGTTCTTTAATTCAAGGTCTTTTTTATTACAAAAATGTAAAAGATGAAAAGGAATTAGTTCCTGGTTTGATGCACAATGTTCTGGGAGGATACAAAATTTCAGATATTAAAGTTGTTGCCGCTTTTGATGTGGATAAAAGAAAAGTGGGGAAGGATGTTTCAGAAGCAATTTTTGCTCCACCAAACTGTACAAAAATTTTTTGCAAAGATGTGCCAAAAATGGGAGTTAAAGTAAAGATGGGACCAGTTTTAGATGGAGTGGCTTCTCATATGAAAGATTATCCAGAAGATAAAACTTTTGTTGTCGCCAAAGAAAAACCAGTTAATGTTGTTGAAGAGTTAAAAAAATCAGGGGCTGAAATTTTGATTAACTATTTGCCAGTTGGTTCTCAAAAGGCCACAGAATATTATGCAAATTGTGCTTTAAAAGCAGGAGTAGCATTTATTAATTGCATGCCAGTTTTTATAGTTTCAGATAAAAAATGGGCAGAAAAATTTGAAAAGAAAAAATTGCCTTGTATTGGAGACGATATTAAATCTCAGGTTGGAGCAACAATCGTTCATAGGGTCTTAACTCATCTTTTTGTTCAAAGAGGAGTAATAATCGATAGATCTTATCAACTAAACTTTGGCGGAAATACTGATTTTTTGAATATGCTTGAAAGGAAAAGACTAAAATCGAAAAAGATTTCAAAAACCGAAGCTGTAGAATCTCAGCTTGCAAAAAGATTAAGTTATGATAACTTGCACATTGGACCTTCAGATTGGATTCCTTGGCTAAAAGATAATAAAGTTTGCTTCATAAGAATTGAAGGAAGAAAATTTGGAAATGTTCCTGTTGAATTAGAACTTCGACTCTCTGTTGAAGATTCGCCAAATTCTGCAGGATGCGTCATCGATGCAATAAGACTAGCGAAATTAGCTTTAGATAGGGGAATTGGCGGACCCTTAATTTCTGCCTCTGCTTATTTAATGAAACATCCCCCAGAACAATTCACCGATGAAAAAGCAAGAGAAATGGTCGAAGAATTTATTAAAGGTCAAAGAGAAAGATAAAAACATGACTCCATTTGAAAGATTTAAAAAATTAAACACAGAAGGAAATTTGTGGATTTATGTTTTGAGTTTGGGAAAAGAAGTAATTTGTGACGATGAAGTTGGTAAATTGATTTTTGAAAGATTTGGATTTTTACCAGGAAATATTTTGTTAAAAAGTGTTTTGTACAGATTGAGAAGGCAAGGTTACATTCAAACAGAAAAATATAAGGGAAAGAAAGCTTTCAAAACAACAGAAAAAGGAATGAAAGAATTGGAAACAATGAGAAATTTTTGTCAGGAATTGTTGCAAAAAATATAGCTTTTACTAACTCAAAAATTAAATAATTTTAGATTTTTGGGCGTTTTGTTGTAAAAATGCGTTAAGAGAATTAAAATTAAAAAATATGCTTGATTTATACAAGGAAAAATTTAAAAAAATAGAAATTTTAGTTGGTAAATTTTTTTCTTTTTTGTCTTTAACTCCGAATCAATACACTTTGGTTTCAATTATTTTTGGTCTCGGAACCTTTTATTGTTTAACAAGGCAAAATTTAATTTTGGCGACTTCTCTTTTTCTTTTTGCTTCTTTTTTGGATTTTGTTGATGGAGCAGTTGCAAGATATAAGGGAATTTCTACTAAATTTGGTGCGTATTTGGATACAGTTTGCGACAGATATGTTGAAGCTCTCTTGCTTTTTGGAATGTTATTTTTGCCATTGCCTCAAATTTTTCTTCCCCATTTTGCCTGGATTTTTTTGATTTTAGTTGGTTCTTTGATGACAACTTATGCAAAAGCTGCTGCAAAAGAAAAAGAATTGAGTTTTCAAGAACTAAAAGGTGGAATTTTTTCTAGGGCTGAAAGATTAATTTCTTTAATTTTAGCTTTAATTTTGGGAATTTTTAATTATTATTGGATGACAATTCTTTTAATTTTAATTGCACTTTTGACTAACATTTCAGCAATTCAAAGAATATTTCTTGCTCTAAAATGTCAAAAAGAAAAGAGTATTTCTTAGTTGGTCATTTTGCAAAAGATATAATTGATAACAATTTCCAAATTGGTGGGACAGTTTTTTATTCTGGAATTTTGGCTAAAAAATTTGGTTTTGAAGTTAAAATTTTAACGAGCTTTGGAGAAGATTTAAAAGAAAAAATCAAAAAAGAGCAACTTTTAAAAGATATTAAAATTTTTAATGTAGCTTCTCAAAAATCTACCACATTTAAAAACATTTATTTTAAAGATAAAGACAAAAGAAGGCAGTACCTTTTTAGTGTCGCAAAGAAAATCTCCACAAAAAATTTGCCAAAAGAAATTGACCCTAAAATTTTGCATTTAGCTCCGTTAATTCAAGAGGTTGATCCTAAAATCGCAAAAAAATTTAAAAATTCTTTTATTGGTGCTACTTTACAAGGCTGGCTAAGAAAAAGAGCAAAAAATTCGCAAGTTTTATTTTCTTTTTGGAAAGATTATAAAAAATTTTTGCCACTCTTTAATGTAGCAATTTGTAGTTTGCACGATTTAAAAAATGATTTTTCTTTAGCAAAAGAGTTTGCAAAATATTCTAAATTGTTTGTTCTAACAAACGGAAAGAAAGGCTGTATTGTTTTTGAAAATTTAAAAATTACCAAGATTTTACCAAAAAAGATTTTAAAAGAGGGTTATTTTACTGGAGCAGGAGATGTTTTTGCCTGTGCATTTTTTACAAACTACGAGAAAACAAAAAATCCATATTTGGCAGGAGAATTTGCAAATGAAATAGCAGGTTTGCACATTAAAGAGAGTGCAAAAAAGTTATTTAATTTTCAAACCAAGCTTTCCTAAAGTGGGGAAAATCAAATAAAAAAACGGAGATTTTTTGCCAAAGGCTTTTGTTTTTCTATTTAAAATGGCTTCTTTAAATTCTTCTAAATTTTTTGTCTCAGCTACAGTAAAAACTGAACCAATTGCTTTGTGAAAATGAGCATCACTTCCTCCAATTTCTGCTAAGTTATACTTTTTGGCAAAGATTTTTGCTTTTTTGTCGAAAAAAGAAAAAGGAAGCCTGCCGTTTAAAACCTCGATTCCATCAATTAAATCTAAATATTTTTTAATATCGTCTTTAAATCCTTCAATTGGGTGAAAAGGGTGGGGCAAGATAACAATTCCTCCTTGAGATTTAATTTCTTTTACTGCCTCAATGAATTTTTTAGATTTAACCTCTTTTTCTAAAAACAAACCCAAAACGTCTCCTTTTTCAGTCTTTTGTTCTTGTCCCAAAATTAAAAAAATCCCACAATCTTTTGCTGTCCTTTTTGCTTCATCCCATCCTTTTGTTGTCTCGTGGTCTGTTAAAGCAATTCCGTCTAAACCAATTTTTTTAGCACTTTTGACTAATTTTTCAGGAGAAGAAATTCCATCTTTTGAATAATAACTATGACAATGAAGATCAATCTTCATTATTAGTTGTTAGGTTGTTAAGTTGTTTAGCTGTAAGTTGTTAAGTTGTAAGTTATATCATTCGTATTTTTCTACAGTAAATTTGTAGACAAAAATTTTTTCCTTTTGAGGATCAATTCCTGCTTTTTGGCAAGCAATTGAAATTTGCTGTTCTACAGTTTCTACCCCTTCTATATCAGGAAGTAAAACTCCAGTTTTTGGAATAATTTCTTCATCCAAAATTCCATCTAAAATCCAGTCTTGATTTGGAAAAGCTAAGGGAAAATTTTTCACAATAACTCCATATTTTTTAGGATCTAATTCTTTCAGATCTTTTACCTCTTCTGGATAACTTAAAATAGAAACAAAAACAGAAATTTCTTTTAATTCCTCTAATTTTACACTTTCAAATCTCCAATCTTGAGTTGCAGCAGCAATTGCATTTCTAATTGTTTCTTCCGCAACATTAATTCTTGTTGGCAAATAAGTTCCAATACATCCTCTCAGTTTCCCATTTTTTTCTAAAGTAACAAAAACTCCAGCTCTTCTTTTTAAAAATTCTTCTGGAAAATCTTTTGGGACTTCAATAATTTTTCCTTCTTTCAAATATGTTTCTATTGCTAATTTTGCTAATTTTGCCAACGGATGCATATCTTTTTATTTTACCTCAAACAAAAAATTTTGCCAATTTTCTGAATTAATTTGAGATAACTTTTGAGCATTTTCCACTTTAAAATTCCCAATTTTTGTTCT
>Ga0078972_1010602_pt1 | contig 17085 bp, 3 predicted proteins | sample YelNatPaOPGAMG01_FD_67568 | JGI IMG/M metagenome (GOLD analysis project Ga0078972, IMG submission 67568) | Hot spring thermophilic microbial communities from Obsidian Pool, Yellowstone National Park, USA - OP-RAMG-01 (SPADES assembly) (version 2) | ecosystem: Environmental > Aquatic > Thermal...
CCACCACAAACCAAGGGACAACCCAAGCTGTAACTTTCTCTGATGAGACCCAAGATATTCCAAGAATAGGAATAGACAATACCCCACAGGTTATCACAGTAGCGCCAGCTCAACCAGTTATGGAAGAAAGAAGAGACTCACAAGAGAATTACCTTAACTGGTTGAATGACCCTGAAATAAACAGAAGAAATGAAGATAACCAACAAAGGGCTCAACAGGAGCAAACACAGCCCCAACAGAGTGCCCAAGCTCCACCACCAATCGCACCAAGAAAAAGGAATTATGACCCATCTGATTCTCCAGAAAATAAGAGAAGCAGAGAAGGAAACATTCCACAAATGGATGGAAATAATGATGAAAATGATATTTTCAACATTCATATGGACATTTTCGGCAACACTGACAGGATCCAACAAACATTTTCAGCACCAGGAGCTGTTGGACCTAGTCCAAACATGGGTCAACCAACCTATGGACCGGACCCAAGACCAATGGACTATCAGAGTCCAATGCACAGGCCGAGACCAGTAAACCCATTGTACCCAGGTATCCCAAGACCACTGGGTTTACCTCGACCAAGGTTCGCCCAGCCGAGGCCAATGAATCCTCCAAATCCGGGTATAGGACAAACCAGAAATCCAGCCCCTCAACAGCACACAGTACCAGGAGTTACCCCAATACAGCCACCTCCTGACACACAACCAAGGCAGTCAACTCCGACAAATACTGACACAAGATGGGAGTTCTACAGAAGCGATTTCGCTCAGAGGTTGCAGAGAGGCGAAGACCCGGACATAAATTTAATGCCACCACCTCCACAACCCACACCTCAAAGAAACCCGTTTCATCAGGACCAAAACAATTTCCCACAAGGAAATAACCAGCGAAGAACGCCGAGTCCTGCTGCATCACCTGCTAGCTATCACAGCACACATAGTCGGCAGAGAACTCAGAGTCCGATACAAGGCCAACCTATGGGTCCGCCACAAGGCCAACCTATGGGTCAGCCACAGGCCCAACCTATGGGTCAGCCACAAGCCCAACCTATGGGTCAGCCACAGGACCAACCTATGGGTCCGCCACAGGGCCAACCACAAGGACAACAAGGGCAAGCCCAACGTCCACCACCAGTCTACAGACAGCCCAATATTCCAAGAATGGGCGCTGGACAACAACAAAACCAGCAACAAGGACCGAGGGTTCAACAACCCTTAGGAAACCCAAATGTCAATCATAATTATAACCAAAATTATGGTTACAACGATCATTATTATGACGACAGAAATAACTATTATTATGATAATCAACAGAACTATGGGAATTACCAACAGCATCAAAATAATTACCATGGTCAGGGTAATTACCAACAGCAACAAGGTAACTATCAAAATAATTACCAAAGACAGCAAGGTAATTACCAACAGAGACAACATGGTAATTATCAAAATCAAGGACAAGGCAATTACCAAAATAACCAACAGGCCAGGTTTGCTCAACAAGAACAATATGCAACACCACCTACGGACAACGAAAATCCCATGACAGAAGCTGAGGTCGAACACTGGATCAACTATTTAAGGCCAGGGCCGTATGATCCTATCGACATAGCTAACTGGAAACTGGCCACACTACAGCAAATGTTAACATCGGAAAAAGCCAAAAAGGACAAGATATATTACAAAAATAAAGCGAAACTCAATGAAACGCTTTATTTAGAAGCTGTGAGAAATTTCAAAAGAGAATCAAAATCTGCAGCTCACGTCAATAAATTTAAAATGAAATCAACCCAAGAAGAACAACTCAACCTCATCAGTGACAAATGTGAAACGGATAAAACGATAGCAGACACCAATCAAATGATGCTGGACTTAATCCAACACATAGCTGACAAGAAACCAGTTGACGATTCATTTCAAGATTTACTTGTCCAGGCGAACAGAAATATCCAAAACCAAACTCGATCTGCTTATACCAAGAAAGCAGAGTTAGATGGTACTAAAGTCATGGCGAACCATTACGAAACCAAACTGGAGATCCCAACAACCTTCAAAATGGATCAGGTTTATGATGGTAGGACTCTAAAATTACTAGAGCCTAGAAACGTGTTATCAGCCATTAAAAACTTTAACCCTGATAACCCAACCAAAGACAACGACTTTAGTGACACCTGGAGACGAGTTATTTCATACACTAGACAGTATCAATTAACAGAAGAATCCTACATTGACATTCTGCTGTTAATTATGCAAGGCTCAGCTCACAAAGTGGTTCATGATATGTCGACTAATGGCTCAAGCCTAAGTGAAATCTTAGAATTGCTTTCAAATCTTTACTGCAAGAGAAAGACAATTCTAGACGACATGAAGGAATTGAATGCTTTCAAGAGAAAGGCTGATGAATCAATTCTGAGCACCATGAGCAGAGCTCGACTTCTAGTTGAGAAAATTAAACATATGTATTCGCCTCATAACTGGAAAGAAAATTATGAGAGAATACTATCGTCTATTCTCAAGCAAGTTGTGTCTGTCAAAACGAGAAGACACATTGATCTTGAAGAAGCAAAACAACTCAGATTAGGAGTTATGCTGGATTACAAAACCACTCTGGAGATGGTCGACACCTATGAAGCTGCTCACAACGAGGTCCCCAAATCAGACATAAGCACCACTGTAAATGCTTGCAGTGGGGTCCCTGTTCACTTATCCCATGACAACGACCCCAATGAGGTCATGCTTAACAAACTCGAATTTTTGGAAGCTATTGTCATAAATGCGTTAGATCCAAAGGACAAACGAAGTGCTAAGCAAAGAACTATGAGCAGATCAAGGGACAGATCTCGTGAGGACAGAAGGAGAAGGCCAGAGAGTAAATCCTACAAAAACCAAAAGAAATCTCACGAAGATTTGGATAAAGGCAAAGAAGAGAAAATGGACATTGATCCCAAAGTCAAATCTGAGGTCCACAAAGTAGACAAGCCTACAGGTTACCCTTTTAATCTTGACGACTTGAAAGGAGTAAAATTTGATAAGTTTTACTACGACAAAGACGGAAAAGAAATAAAGGATAAAAAGGACACAGGCTACCCTTTTAACTTTGACGATTTGAAAAATATCAAATTTGACAAATTTCATTATGACAAAGATGGTAGAGAAGTCAAAGATAAAAGGGAAACAGCTACTGCAGGCAAGGACAGGGATGACGACAGAGGGCGATCAAGAACTAAGAAATCTGAAGAGACAGAAAAGAACAGCAAGAGCAAGAAGAAAGAAGAATCTTCTTCAGATGATAGTGATTATTACTCGAGAAATACTTCACGAAATACTTCAAGAAATAGCTCGAGAAATAGGTCACAATCAAATAGTTCTGTCCAAAACTATCACGAGAAAAATAGACAAAGAAGTCTAGATAAAAAGAGAGGAAGGTCAAATTCGAATAGTTCCTATAAGAAAAATTACAATAATAATAATAATTCTTACAGGAAGAGCAACAACAACAATTCTTCCAAAAAGAATTACAATAGAGATTATTCGAAAGACAAATATGAACACAAACACTCTCAAAATGCATACCACAACATCAAGAATATGCGAAGAGACAAAGATGGAGAAATTCTAGGTTTTACATTATACAGCACATATTACACAAAGTGCAGTAGCCCGAAGTGTAATACAATGCACCCAGAAGGCTATAAGTGTGCTGATTCAAAAAACTAGATAGATCTCCAGAAGCCCTCACATCTGGAGATTACAACTTTGTCAACATGCTAAATTTTTTGGTTGAGAATGATAGACCACCAAAAGTATTAGCAAAAATACCAGGCGAAAATGGTGAAAAAGATATAACCATTTTAGCAGAGGATCCTAGAATCGAGGTGAGGAAAATTTTAGGACTCCAACCAGATCCAAATTTATTAAAATGCCCCTATCAAATTCCTAAAAAAGTTGCTCAGAGGCTTATCGATTTCGAAAATAACGAGATCGCCAACAAAAGACTACAAACTGAAGAAAAGAGCAAAAACAAAAAGGAAAAAGATAAGGATCATTCTGAACCACCTTTTGTTTATGAAATAAATGGAAACACGGTTTCGAATGACAGTGCTGATAATTATGATACATCACTTGTAACAAGAGCCCAAAATGATTCAAGAATTATAATAAGGCCCTCAGCAGCCTATGCTAAAGGCTTTGTGAGACTTAATTTCCAAAAAGACACAGATAGAGTCCCATATAATTCTATGATTGTTGAATCAGAAATGTTAATTGATACAGGATGTATGATTAGTACGATCTCGACAGCATTTTATAATAAATTAAATGATCACAGTCACCAGACTCGATATGCAAACAGCAATATTTCTATAAGAAATTGCTCAGACGAAGTCAAACCTTGTAAAGGTATGACAACTATTAGAGTTTTCTTTGCAAAAGGAGTTAGCATTGATCTAGATGTGTTGATAAGTGATCAACTTTCCAATGATTTCATATTAGGCTACGACTTCTTAGGAAGCCCTCTAGTAAAGAAAATGACCAATAGATATTTCACTATCAAGAGAAATAACAAGGAAACAAGAATTAACATTCTGAGAAGGGAGTATAGACCACTAGCATCACATATAATTTCAAATACAGTTATTGGTGCATTTGAAAGTGCCTATATCCCCTTTGAACTTAAAAACTATGAAAGAATTAAGGAAAACGAAATACGTTTTACTTTACAACATTCAAACATAAATAGTTTAAAGTTTTTACCAACAGCTTATGTTTTCGACAAAGGAAAACCTAATCAGTTTTTAGCACCAGTTTACAACTCATCTTGTAATGACATTATACTGAACAAATATTCTTCAATAGCATCAGTTGAACTTATTGATAAACCCATGTATGATGAAAATATCATCGATGTAAATAATCTTGAAATTTTCAGACCAACAAACGACATGGAAGTAATTACAAATAATTCACTCATTACTGATGGTTTTGAAGTAATCAAAAACCAACAAGCGTTCAACGAAAAAGAAAAAGAAGAGATGGAAAAACACCTTAAAAAAGAGGGATATTTTCAACCTTCTGTTACAGATTATATTAAAGATAAGAGCGCGATAACAGAAATGTCATTAGTTGAAGAAAAAGAATTTTCAAAAGAAGAATTCTTAGCTCAATTTGATGTATCAAACCTATCGGAAAAACATCAAAATATGGCTAAGAAAATATTTTTAGACAACAAAAAGGCTTTTGCTTTACATCAATATGATATAGGTAAAACAAACCTTATTGAAATGAATATTAATGTAAACAATAAAAGCCCAAAAATGCAAAAATATATTCCTATACCTCTCAATGCGAAAGAAAAAGTCAAAGACATTCTGGACCAATTACAAAAATATGATATTATTAGAGTTTGTAATGAACCATCTAATTATGTCTCGAATATTTTAGTAATTAAAAAGAGAGACGGGAAAAGTATTAGACTACTTTTTGATGGCAGATTATTAAATTATGATACTGACAGATTACCTATGGCAACTGTTAGTAAACCAGAAATTTTAAGCCATTTAGTGGGAAAGAAACATCTAACAAGTCTCGACTTTGCAGATGCATTCTTTCATATACCACTTGATAAAGAGTCACAACCTTTGACAGCATTCTACAGTTCAGTCCATGGCCAAAGGTTTTGTTTCACAAGAGCTCCACAAGGCCTCAGAAACAGTCCTTTATATCTAAAATTACTTTTAGACAAGGTTTTTGCAGATATGGCTGATTCATGCATTTTATTTTTCGACGACTTATTAATAGCCACAGATGGTACACTAGATGACCACATAAAGATTGTTAATAAAGTTCTAAAACGAATCATAAAAGCAGGACTAAAACTAAGACCGAAAAAACTCAATTTAGCTAAGGAACATGTTGAATTTCTGGGAATGATATTCTCAAAAGGAACTATTAACATTCCGGAAGCTAAATTAGCTGCTTTTAGAAAATTACCTTCACCCAATACTCCTAAAAAGGCTAAAAGTTTAATTTGTGCATTATCATATTACAGACACTTTGTGCCTAATTTTGCTTTACTAAGTAAAGATATTATGGACTTAGGAAACATTCATCCAAAACAGTTTAAATGGACTAATGAACATGAGATAAAGTTAAGAACTCTAATTAACGAAGTTTGTAAGAATTCGAAACTTTACCTCCCAAATCCCAAAAAGAGATTTTTCGTTCAAACAGATTCAAGTGATAACTGTGGAGGAGGAAGAGTTTTTCAAAAAGACCAAGAAGGTAATGAAAGATTAATTGCTGCTGTTAGCAGAACGTACAGCAAAACAGAAAGAGGCTATTCAATTTTCAAAAAGGAAATTTTAGCTCTTTTATACACGTTAAAAACAATGGATTATTTTCTGAGATTCGCAGATGAATTAACAATTTTAGTTGATGCTAAATCTATCATATACCTTAGATTGGCTAAGGATAGCTCTGGCATATTACTAAGATTTTCTCTCGAATTAAGTAAATATAATGCGGACATTGTTCATATTTCAGGTGAACAAAATATCATTTCTGATGTTCTGTCTAGACACAATGATGGTATAAATGACATTCTGAATGAAAATATGAACAAGCAACCATTAACAGAAAAGGATTCCATTAAGTTTATATCCCGATTAACACTCCCTGATGGATTTACTTTATCCAAAGATGAAGTTAAATCAATTCTTGAAGGTCAAAGTCCAACTCTTACTACTAAAAAGTCACCAAGAAAATCTAAAGCATTATCTGGTGAACGGAAAATTAAGAATACTCCATCAACATTAAATAACAAAAAGCTTAATTTACCGAAACTAAGTATGAGGAGACCAGGAGTTATTTTGAATAAAAAGACAATGGAAAACGCCATTTCATCTTTTTACCCAACGAATGAAAATATTCAAAAATATGACCCCATATTTTGCAATGTTTTAACCAGAAACATGACGAAATTACTTAATGAGGAACAAAATAAACCAAATGAGACACCTAATCAAGAAATTTCAAACGTTTCTGAAAATAAAGAAACCGAAAAAGAATTAGTTCAAACAAAACAAGATGTTAATCAGGACAAATCTCAACCATCAATTAAGAGCAAAAACACACAAAAGAAGAAACCGACAAAAAGGAAAAATACTCAATCTGGCGCGAATGCTGGAAATGACGCGAATAACCCCAATGGGCAAACGGCGGAGCAAAACGCCAATGAAAATAATGACGCGAATGACCAGCAGGAGACAAAAGAAGAGGAAACAAAAATCGAAATCTCTGAAAAAGAGAAAAATGATACTGACAAAGTCATTACACATGAAGGGTCAAACCCTAATGGGATTTTAAATGACAATAATAATGACCCTGAAGAAGTAGTCAAAGAGATCTCCTACAGAGATGCTAAAAATCTAACCCATTTCATACAAGATGGAACAATTACCACATCACAATTTATTGCAGCTCAACAGGAAGATAATTTTTGTTTGAATATCTTAAACAAAGCAGCAGACCGAAAAACTGACTTAAATAAATTAGGTTACGAAATCAAAAACGGCATTTTATTTCGAAAATTTAAGGAAATTGTTAAACCAATTTTACCCATTTCTTTACTAGAACCTATTATTAACGTTAAACATTTTTCGATTCACGGAGCTCATTCGAGTCCCACGAGAATTCTGCGAGATATTCAAGAAAATTTCTATATTCAAAAAGATATTTTTTCAAAAATCTTAAAACGAGTAGTAAAAGAGTGCTACTTATGCCAAATTTATGACAACAACACCAAGGACCACATAGTAAAAACACTTCCAAAACCAAGAAAACCCAGAGACAGTTGGTCAATTGACATAATTTCAAATATGCCAAAAACTGCTCAGGATAATAACCAAATTTTACTATGCGTTGATGACTTTACCAGTTATGTTATTTGTATACCTATCAAAGATAGTACAGCAAAAAGTATTATTTTTGGTCTCACGAATTACATCATTCAACCATTTGGTATCCCCTCAACTATTAGAAGTGATCAACAAGCTTCATTTTATAATAGTTCTGAGTTTTATGATTTTACAAAGAAATATAATATAAACTTAACAGCAACAGGAGTCGCAAGCCCATTTAGTAATTCGAGAGCTGAATCTCAGATTAAGCAAATCAAATTACTAGCAAGAAAATTCTTATTTCAAGAACATTGCATTGATAAATGGGACGAATTTATTCCAGTCTTAACAGCCACACATAATAGTTCTTGTGGAATTTATGGACATTCTGCAGAACAATTAATGTTTGGAACAAAATTAGATAATAACCAATCTATTTTGAAGTTCGACTGGATAAATGGAGACGAAAAATATTTTGTTGAAAACATTTTTCAAGTTACAGAAGAAAACAGAAAAAGAGCTCTTAAAAAGATGGAGAAGAAAACTAAAGAAAATAAAACTTATAAGAACCAAACTCGAACTTTAAAAACATTCGAACTTGGTACTTTAGTTAACCATAAACAATTACAAGTCAGTACAGGAAAAGGATCTGACTATAAACCAAAATTTACAGGACCTTATGTAATAATTAAATTAAATAAAGATGAAAGTACTGCAATATGTGAACACATTAGAAATGGTTCCACTATTAAAGCGCACTTTACAAATCTTCATAAATTTAATTTTACTCCAAAAAGATTACCACTCAAAAAGGATTTTATAGAAGACATCAAGAAGTCCTTGACAGAAGAAAATAATAAAGAAAAACCAAAGAATAAAACCAAGAAACAATCTTAATACTCTAAAAATGCTATTATCTAATTATACCATTTCTAAAAAGACTATTAAAATTAAAAACATTCCAACATTTTATTCTTTTAAATCACCGTCAAAAGGTTATCATTCTAAATTTTTGCTTAAAAGGAATCATTAAGAAAAATATTCGAATTAAGTAACCCACAAGAATGAAAACCAACAGAAAACATTTTTCCCACAAAAGGAAAAATATGATCACATCCTTTTGACAAAACTATAACCTACTTTTTGTTAAAAGATATGTGACGTACACCAATATGTATTTTTAAAGATTATTATAGTTAATACCTACACTATAATTTTCAGCAAACCAACACCATAGTTATCACCTAAAACAATTACCTGATTTCATTATCTGGTTTTAATTTAATTAGGTAGATTAATGACAATACCAAAGTGACTACATATATAATATGTAGGCTTCTCTAATGCTCAAAAGAAGATTAATTATATCTGTGTTAATTTAGAAATATATGATTTGTGACTTCGAACTGATCACTCGAACTGTTGCAAAACGTATTTATATCGGATGTATAGTTTAGATTCGATTATCGCATTGTATTTGTTTGTATCTGATATGAATTTTTACTTTGTTATATGAGAATATAAATAAGGATTATAACGGTATAATGGTAACAATCGCGAAGTTATTTTATTCTTAGGTTAATATATTTATATGCAATTTGGCGAATTATCACTCTGTAAACAATTTAATTAAGAAGAGGAGGAGTTTAGCAAAATTCAATTGTTTACAGAGCAATAAAATAACATTTACGTCTATAACCTTGACTATTTTCTTATTTTAAAACATACCCAAATATTAAAATTAGAAGCATAATATATAATATTTAGAACGTTTCCTTAAAGCTTATAACACCCATTTAAGTTTTTCACGGATGTTATATTCAAGGTCGAATTATGATGTAAATAACCATTTTCAGATAATTCTTTTAAATTTACCCCATTAATACTTTTAAGAAAAAGGGGTGTGTTGTGTCATCCCATCTAAGACACAAGAACTCCAAACTAGTTTCTCCCCCCCCTTCCATCTTAGTAGAAACGAAAATAGTATATAACCCCCTTTCAAACTAAAAATAAAATCAATACAATTTTCAACACCAACCTATCAACATCTCATTACTAAACCATTACCAAAACTTTTTCAAAATTTTTTCAAAACACTTATACATTTCAACATCTACATCGAGTATTTCAAAACTAACATCACCTACAACTTACAAACTTCAAAGAAGTCTTGCAGAAATACAACAAGCAGTACAAAGAAGCATTCGACAACTTATCAAAACATCCAACAAACAAAGTCGAAAACAAAAGGGTCCAAAACACCATCACAACGGACTAAAATAATCATGGCTGGTGAGAAAATATTTACTTTACTTCTTGTTTTAACATCATTCTTTTCAGTAAGTAAAGGTAAAGAACCATTAGTATTTATTAAAGGAGGTATATTATTTGAGCAAACTAGAGATACACCTGTCACTATTAATCCACCTACTGTTTTATTTCATAGACAATTAAACTTTTCAACTCTTGAAAATTCAATCTTGCAAACTAAAAACTTTGCTAAATCTTATGAAAAATACTGTGATGCCTTAAATCGAAAAACAAACCTAAAAGAAAATCATAAAGCTGAAGACAAATATTTTATATCCTTAACTGAATTGAAACCTAGTGACGCAGATGGATATTGCAAATCAAAACAAAGTTCTCTACCTGAAATAAGAGACGAGGTCTCATATCAGGAATTATTTGATTTTGCAAAAATGAATAACATTCACGTTATACCAGCAGGAGTAGTTCCTGACTTTAAACAAAATATTTTTAGATTCGTATCTGATTGGAGTGACGCTTTTTACGTCCAACCAATTTTTAATAACATCATATATTATTATAATGATACGGTCAAACAAAGACCCTGTTCAGCAGGAGGCAAAGGAGGCTTTAGAGACGACCCAGGTTGTCTTAAGAAAACGGAAGGTTCTCTAGGTCTAGGTTACGTCTTAGCTAATGGCAAATGGGACTTAACTATTTTAGATAAGAGATACAATAACGTTAAATATAAAGTCATTTGCAATCAAAACTTACTTTCAAGGGAAGAGAAAATTCAAAATAATTTATTGTTACAAATAGCTGCCCATTCTTGTAAAAGAGATTTGTATAATGTTCAACAAACCTCAGAAACAATTTTTAGAGAAGCTAAAAAGTTTATTCAAATAAATTATGAGCGATTTTCTAACAAATCTAAAGAAATTACCAAACGAGATTCCCTTAATATGTCAGTTACGTTTACACAGGACAGTTTAAATAGAACTAAAAGGTTTTCTTATATAGGAGGAGCAGGCCTAGGCCTACTTTTTACTGAAGCTGCCTCAAATACTATTCAAGGAAAACCACCCTTAGATATTATAGGAAAAGGATTATCCTATTTTACTGGTTTAGTTCATAGTTCTGATCTAGCTCCATATATGGAATTATTGCAAAAACATTCCACTGCTATTACAGAACTTAATTTTAATCAGGCCGAACTAAATAAAGCCTATGAATCCATGAGTAATTCAATAGCTACAATGGATAGTTTCCAAAGGAGATTACAATATTCTACAGCTACTTTATTCTCAGGCATGGATCATAAAAGTTCGCTACAAGAATCTATTTACGCTATACAGTCAACAATTCTTAAAATAGCTGTTGTGCTAACTAATGCGCAAATGCACATATGTTCACCTTATTTACTAAGTAGCAGTGAATTAGCGGCTATGGCATTAGAACACAGAGCTAGAAATGTTTTTCTTAGCGGAGATATAGAAGACGTTTTTGTAAATGTTTATTATTTCGATGATAAATTTGTTTTTTCCATTTCTGTACCAGTACTTAATGAAGCTGATAAATATAAAATTTATAAGGCTAGCCCTATACCTATTTTTACCGGCAATAAAGTATACCAAGTTGACATGGAAACGACTTATTTAGCTTATTCAATAAATAGTAATATTTATAGAACTCTTCAAGAAGAAGAATTTAATTATTGCAGATTAACTAAATACTGTGTAATTGGAGACGTCCAAAGACCAATTACTACAAATTCACCGTGCTCAATTACTACTTTAAGCAAAAATGTTCAAACGTGTCAATTAAAGGAAATAACTGCAAACGAACCATTTTATCATATTTCTGGCAATAATTTAATTTACAGTGTAAAAGGACCTTTAGCTACTACTTTACTATGTCCCTCTGATTCAAATAGACAAACTTTTTACTTAGACGGCATAGGTACTGCAAAAATAGCTCCAGGTTGCAAAATTTTCTTTGAAAATGATATGACAGCAATCATTAATCCTGAACCAGTTTCGACAAATTTAGGAGAAATTCATTTTATGGAAATTTTTAAGTACACTCCAAAAATTAATAATTTTTCAGTCAAAATAGATTATGAAAAATCTACACTCGACCTATATAAACCAAATATTACAAAAGTAGACACAAATTTTCAAAGCATTCTTAATGAAATAATTAACCCTAGCACAGCTATTCCACATGCTTTAAGAGTAATTATAGGAATACTAATTTGTGTATCAATTCTTGTTTTAATCTGTTGCTGCTCAAGCAGATTTAGACTTTGGTTTAAAACTTGTACTTTTTGTAAAAATCCAAGAGAATACTGGGTCGACGTTAAAAATTATGATATTGGAACATTTAATAAATATAGACCTGAAGTTCGTTCAAAATGGAATAATTTATTACCACCAGGTTTGAGAAATAATAATCAACCAGGTACCACAAGGCCTATTCCACCTATACTTAGGAATAATTCTAGAGCAAAACAACTTGCTAGTTGTCCAAAAACTATTATAGAGAAACATAAAGATGAAGAACGCCGCTGTGAAGAAAGTCTTTTATTTAAAGATAAACTAATGAAATTAGCTACGGGCAAATCGACTACTTCAAACTCCATACCCGAAGTACCCGAACCTATGCCACCATTATATCCTTCAGTTAGCTATGTTCCATTACAACAGCAATATTACCAAACATACCTTCCAGCTCCTAAATATGATGACTTAAATACTGAACAAATACGAGCGGATCTAGAGCACTTTAGTACTATAATTATAGATCAGCCAATGTCTGAGACGCAAAGACAATTATTAGTTAAGTAATTAACTACAATCTTATACGTTTTACATTGTGTATTCATTCAGTCATTTTATCCAAATTTCATCATTTTTTTTAGGAAGAGATGTTTATATTTCAATACCAAAATCTGATATTATCGAAGTGAAACACTACTTAAGATATGACATGTTAACGAACTTAGAAAAATTAGTTCTTTATACATTAATGTTTTTATCAATAATTAGCACTGCGATATTATCCTTCAAATTATACACGTTCAAAATTACAGACTGCTATTAGTGTAACTAAATAAAAATAAAATACAAACATAAATATTTTCTCACACAAAATATTGTATATAATTTTTACTTTTAGTTACAGACCACTCATTGCAGTCTCCAATCAACACCGGCGGAGATACTACCGAAAACGTACCAATTGACAACAACAACAACCAGAACGAACCAACAATAGACGAGATCTTGCTCGAGTGCTACAACGACACTGAAACTGAACAAGATCGCCAGGACATCATCAACGACAACATTAGATTCGCACACCGCGAAAGCAACCTTGGCCACCATATTGACGACCTTCTCATCAACGTCAACCTCGACCGAGTGAACCAAGCAGACCAAGTCCTCCAAGAAAATAACGCCCAGGATAACGTCGATTCAGCAATTGAAGAACTAGATAGAATTATCGACAACCTGAATCAGGAAATCAGGGCCAACCGACTCGATAACGCCAACGTCGACCAAATCGACAGCGTCGATGGAGATAGGGATAGCGGATTCCACGACGACGACAACTTTGAAATCGAGATTGACAACGCCGAGAAATTCAGCGATGACCAACCTGAAGAGACCAAGGTCGAAGAGAACGATAACGGACCACAGGCGGAAGAGGAGGAGGCAGAGAAGAAAACTCCGATCAATGTTGAAGAAGATGTCGTTTCCCACATCAGAGACAAACCACTTCCAGCACAAGGAGTCTGGCGACCACAAGGAGAAGGCCACTGGAAGATCTATGAACACGTTGGAGGTGAGATACGACCAGTCGGCACACTTGGCCAGCCGGGTGAGCCCGAACTACCAGAGGTTCTCATTAATTCCATCAACTGTGTTAAGGAATCTCTCGCAAAGGCTACAGCTCCCGATGCCACTACGTCAACCCCACCCGGTTTCATACCAGTCCGTGACCACACAGGTGAAACAATTGGCTTCACCTACGATCCATCTCAAGCCAGTGAATCTGGCCCAACTATTGTACAAGGATCCGAACGATCTCTCAACGACGGAGCAGGAGACACTCAGGACCCAAATTGGCGAGAGATTGCTGGCACTATTCTCAAAGCTGCGTTTGAGAGAGTCAGAGACGAAGAAACTTCAGGAGGAAACAGAGACTTTACGCCAAAGCCTCATCCATCAAAACGCTGCAGAAGCCCATCACCATCCAGCTCTGACGAAAGCGACGAGAATCCAGGAAACGTCACCATCATCACCAATGGACCTTACGGATGGACTTTTGACGGAAATGACAGAGTTAGAATCAAAATTCAATCAAATTTCGTTGCACACGACAAAGGAGAAGACATAGGTCAAAATCCTTACTGGAACAAAGTTGACGCGTTTTTGATTCAAACAGGCCCAACGGATCTCTACTACAGACAAAAGAGTTTCTACCAGGAAATCATGGAAATCGCGAGACGAAGAATCACCAAGAAGTTCCCTTACAACATGATGACAGCGGCAGGAGTGAAAGTGACCCTCACATGTCACAGCGGCCAATACAGACAAAGGTATGCTGGCCGCCACATTTACAAAATGACAGCTGACTCAATGACGAAAGGAGACAGGGACAGGCCAGAACCAGCACTGGTCCTTAGAAAACTCCTTGACCCCGACTTCGATGAAGTTGTCAGAGAAATCACCCTGAATTGGACACTGGAATACCAGACACCCTACATCAAGAATGTTAAGATCATACCACACCCAGAAGGAGCGCTGATTGAAAAGTTCAAAGAAATCAACGAAATGCCAGCAAACACAGTACAGGAAGTTGAGCAAATCAAAAAGAGACTCTGGGACTGCTACAATGGTTACACTGCATCCACTATCATCAAGGAACTTATCATGAAAAGCAGTGACAACATCCCTGTTGAAAGAGAACACGTCAAACAACACCTTGGTGAAGAAGTCTACAAAAGAGTTGGACCACGGAAAGTTACCAACGCGAAAGAATTCCATCAAAAGGCCAAAATGAACAAAATGTTCATCGAGGAACAGAAACGCAAGGCTCAGGCTGAAGAACCACCAAAGGCGACTACTTTGATGCCAGAAGCCAATGGTCCAAAGCCCAAGGAAACCAACTCCAATGCCGACACCAACACCAACGACAAGCTGTCCAAGTCGCAACTGAAGAAAAGGAAACTCCAGCAAAAACTAAAGGAGGCTGAGAAAACAGCTGCCAAATCAACTACAACTGTTACAATCAACTCGCTCAAAACCCAAAACAGGTTTGAAGCTTTAAACAATGCACCAGCTAACATCAACAATCAATTCAAAAAGGATTCAAAAATCAATCAAGCCAAGTCTTACAGCGGTTCTGTCAAGAGAGGAATTGACAGAAAGGAAGAAATCAAACGAACCGAAACCAGGAAGAGAAGTCTCACCCCGAGACCAACTCAACCAAGGCCAAGAAGTCTGTCTCCAAGGGAGCCAAGTCCGGATACCAGGAAGGACTGGCGAGCTGACCGCAGGAGAAGTTACTCACCAGCCCCGACCTACTGTAACTACCACAAGTGCTCGGCCTGGAAGTGCGACTGCTCCACTGCCACCATGAGAGACAGGAACGCCCAATGGCGCCTCAGGTACCCCAAACACGAACCTAGACGCCCATGTGAATATCTTCACACATCACAGAGAAGAAGATTAGACTGCACCAGAAAAGACCACCTCAATGGTGCAGAGCCATTCTACAAATCTCAATCTTTGAGGGATTTGGAAAGAAGAGAAAAGGAAGAGGCTGAACAAAGAAAATACAACAGAATGACTGCAGCAGCCTCATACCCAATTGACATCCCGAAACGATCTGGCTCCAGAAGTCCACTCAGGTGGAGTGAGCGACGAATCCAGAATACCCAGTTCGCCTCTGAAATGAAGAAGAAGGACTATGAACGACGTCGCCACAGGACCAGATCTGATTCACGCAAGAGATCATCATCAAGAGAAAGGAAACCATGACTATTCAGATGGACCATTAATGTTATGATGTAATAATTTTTTTACCACCCCAATTATTGCACAAATACTTAAAAATCAAGTTTAATTAACCTAACAGCAAATATCACAGTAAATTTAGATTTAATTTCAAAAACATTACACCAACATTTTTTAATTAACTAAATTTTTAATTTAAAATTTCACATAACGAAAATAATACCACAGGAGATAATATCTTTTGTTTTAATGATAACTATTCAAACAATTGAAGACAAATAAACAACTGTCATTCAAAATTAAAATTTTCACACACTTAGATATAGTAAACACAAACTTGACAGTATTCATATTATTTATATTGAAAAATAACCCCTTCTTTATATAAACCGGATATTTGTGCAAGTTAAAACATCAACAATTCACTATTAAAAACACCACAAAAATAGTTTCAAAACTTATTCAAAAACAAACCCCGATTTTAAATCGTATCCTAATTTTTTTTCAAACTTAATTTTTCCCAATTTTCAATTTTAATTTATTTCATTTTATTTAATTTTATTTTCATGTATTTATTTTTATGTAATTTCATTTATTCTCATTTAACTTATTTTATTTAATATGTAACAAAAACCCATAAAAATCATAAAATCAAACAAAAACAAATAAAAATTATAAAACCAAACAAAAACCCCATAAAAATCGTAAAATTTTACAAAATCAAAAAAAAAAAATGTACACTTATTTTATTTTTATTTTATTTTTATTATTATACTTGAATTGCTGATAATTTTATTTTTACATCTTTTATATAACTATGTACCATTTATTTTTCATTTATGTATATATGTGTATTTTAATTTATTTCATTTATTTATTTATTTGTTTATATATGTATTTATTTATTTATGTATTATTTATATG